>Ga0079306_1000391_pt1 | contig 41741 bp, 38 predicted proteins | sample Methanotroph_Enr_FD_79181 | JGI IMG/M metagenome (GOLD analysis project Ga0079306, IMG submission 79181) | Enriched soil microbial communities from Old Woman Creek wetland in Ohio, USA - Methanotroph_Enrichment_5 | ecosystem: Environmental > Terrestrial > Soil > Wetlands | place: USA: Ohio... | reverse complement strand
GAAGGTTTATTTTTACGAAAAAGCCGCTAATGCAGTCAGGGTTCAGCAGTCAGCCATCATGACATTTCTAAAAAACTAAAACCATGACATTTCAACTTGCTTGCAACACATGAGAAATGGGGACAGGCTACTTTATTCATACCAGCAACTATCCACAAAATAAAGTAGCCTGTCCCCATTTTCACGCCGGTCCCCAATAAAATGTAAAATATAAACGTGATTTACTTTCTTGACCTCCTTATTGCGGGCCTCCTTATCGTACTTAACGCCGTCTTCGTGATCGTCGAGTTCGCGCTGGTAAAAGTGCGCTTCACCCGCCTCGAAGAGCTCGCCTCCAAAGGCCTCAAGACCGCCAAGCTCGCCAAAAAGCAGGTCCAGCACATCGACGCCTACCTTTCCTCCATCCAGCTGGGCATAACCATGGCCAGCCTCGGCCTGGGCTGGGTCGGCGAGCCGGCCATGGCCGCCATACTGGGTCCGATTTTCACCTGGATCGCCCTCCCCATCTCCCCCGCCATGACGCACAGCGTCTCCTTCGTAGTAGCTTTCGCCCTGATCACCGGGGTTCACGTCGTGGTCGGCGAACAGGCCCCCAAATACCTCGCCATCCTGATGCCGGAAAAGATCTCGCTTATCGCGGCTATCCCCCTGGAGGTTTTCTACAAAGCCACCTACGTGCCCATGCTGGTGATAAACAAGAGCGCTAATTTTTTCCTCGGCCTGTTCCACATCAAACCCGGCGAAAGCGAAGCCCTGCATTCCGACGAGGAACTGCGCATGATCCTCGGGCAATCGCAGGAACACGGCAAGCTTTCCCTGGGCCGGCTCATGATGTTCGAACATCTCTTCGATTTCGGCAAGACCAAAGTAAAAGAAGTAATGACCCCCCGCGCCGCCATCAGCTTCATGAACCTGGAATCCTCGCCCGAGGAGATCCTCAAGCTTATAAAGGAAAAGCATTTTTCCCGCTTCCCGCTGGCCGCGCCCGACGGAACCACCCCGGGCTACGTGCATTTAAAGGATTTTACCCCCCACCTGCTTACGGCCGCGACGGCCTTCCCCGGCCTTGCCGCCATCAAAAGGGCCATCACGCCCATCCAGGAAGACATCACCGTAGAGCGCGCGCTGCGCGATTTCCAGGTGAAGCGCATCCAGCTGGCCATGGTGAAGAACGCAAAGGGCGAGACCACCGGCCTTCTGACGATGGAGGACATCGTGGAAGAGCTCACCGGCGAGATCCGGGACGAATTCGAGCTGCCCCCCAAGATGCTTTTGAGCTCCGTGCTGGTGCCGCAGGGCTGCCAGCTGGACCTCAAGGAAGCCGGCCGCTTCGAGGCCCTGGAGGAAGTGCTCACCGCGCTGCATACCGCCTCCCCCACCTTCGATAAGTCAGAGGCGCTCAAGGGCATCATAAAGCGCGAGACCAATTTCTCCACGGCGCTCGGCCACCAGACCGCCTTCCCGCACGCCCGCCTCGCCTCGCTCTCCAAGCCGCTCCTGGCGGTGGGCAAAAGCAGGGAGGGTATTTACTTTCCCTCCCCGGACAACCAGCCCGTAAAGATCATTTTCCTCATCCTGACGCCGTTCAACGAGCCCACCCTGCAGCTCAACATCCTTTCCCAGCTGTCCGGGCTTATCTCCAACCTGACGCTGCGCAAGCGCCTGCTGTCCGCCAAGAACTCCGACAACCTGATGGACATCATAAGCACCTTCGAGAACAAAGTGATGAAGTAAGAAGCCGGTAATCAAGACAAAGAAGAGCCCCACGCTTGGCGCGGGGCTCTTCTTTTATGTATCAGGGCCGGTGACTCCCGACCCACGACTCCCGACTGTTTATTTCTTAACGGGCGCCGGAGCGGCCTTCGCCGGGGCAGGGGCCGCTTTGGCCGGAGCGGCGGGGGCTGCTGCGCCGCCGGCCGCGGGCTGAGCCGGGGCAGGAGCGGCAGGGGCGGCCTGCTGCTGCAGAGGGTATTCCTGCACCACCGAGCGGAAGCGGTTGCTCGAGCCGAAGATGGTAAGCAGCAGCGAGGTGGCGGCGAAGAGCGCCGCGCAGCCCGCCGTGAACTTCTTTATGAAAGAAGTACCGCTGGCGGCGTTAAAGAGCGAATCGCCGCCGCCGCCGAACATCGACAGGGCCGAGCCCTTGCTGGTCTGAAAGATCACGATGGATATTATCAGCACGAAAGCCAAGATGATGTGCATTGTAAAGATGAACGTGTACATTTTTTAACTCCTCCAAAGACATTTGAAACGTTACTTCTGCGACAGCGCTACCAGCCCGGGCAGCTGCTTTCCCTCTATGAACTCAAGGCTGGCGCCGCCGCCGGTCGAGCAGTGAGAAATATTTTCAGGCTTCACTTTAGCCGTCTTAAGCACGGACAGGGTATCGCCGCCGCCCAGGATGGTGGTGGAGCCGGCCTTGGTGGCGTGAGCCATCGCCGTGGCCACCGTTATGCTGCCGCTAGCGAAAGCGGGCGTCTCGAAGATCCCCACGGGGCCGTTCCAGAATATGGTCTTGGCCCCCTTTATCTTGTCGGCGAAGAGCAGCTCGGTGCGGGGCCCTATGTCCACGCCTATCCAGCCGTCGGGCACGGCCATCGCCTGGGTGACTTCCACCTTGGCGTCCGGCTTTATTTCCTGCACGATGCGGTGGTCCGCCGGCAGCAGGAGCTCCACGTTATTGCGGTGCGCCTTCAGGATGATATTCTTAGCCTCTTCCACCTTCTCGGCTTCCAGCAGGGAATTGCCGATATTGGTGTTCTGCGCGGCCAGGAAGGTGTACGCCATGCCGCCGCCGATGATCAGGGTATCCACCTTCTCGATAAGGCTGTAGAGCACGCTGATCTTGTCGGAGACCTTCGCCCCGCCGATGATGGCTAGGAAAGGCCGCGCCGGGCTTACCATGGTCTTGTCCAGGTACTCCAGCTCCTTCTGCACCAGGAAGCCGATGGCCCCGGGCAGATATTTGGTGATGGCCGCGGTGGAGGCGTGCGCGCGGTGAAGGGCGCCGAAGGCCTCCTGCACGAAGAATTCCCCGTGCTTGGCCAGCTGCTTCGCGAAAGCTTCGTCGTTCTTCTCTTCCTCGGGATGGTAGCGCAGGTTCTCCAGCAGCACTATCTCGCCCAGCTTCGCCGCCTTCACTACCTTGTCCGCTTCAGGTCCCACGCAGTCGGACGCGAAGTGCACCTTCGCCCCGAACAGGGTCTCGAGGTGGGTCGCCACGGGCTTAAGAGTGTACTTCGGGTCCGGCTTGCCTTTGGGCCTGCCCATGTGGGCCATCAGGATCACTTTGCAGTTGGCTTCGAGGAGGAGCTTGACGGTCTTCATCGTCTCGCGGATGCGGGTATCGTCCTTGATAACGCCGTCCTTGATCGGGACGTTGTAGTCCACGCGGACTATCACGCTCTTGTCCTTAAGATGGGCGTCCTGCACTTTAGCCAGCTTCAGTACGGTCTTGTTTTCCGTGGTCATGGTTATAACCTCTCTAAAAATCCGTGTTTTGCCTTCCGCCCCGGCCGCGGGCTGACCCGCGGCCGGAGCTTGGGCAGCCGCTTTATTTCTTCAGCAGCTTCTGCACTATCGCCTTCAGCATGGGCTTGCGCTCTTTAAGCCGGTACGTCACGCGCACCGACGGCTTGTTGAAGTTCAGGTGCTTCGCCAGGTCGATCGGCGTGCCGACGATAACCACGTCCGCGGGGATCGCGTTGATGGTCTTCTTCAGTTCCGCCATCTGGGCGTCGCCATAACCCATGGCGGGCAGGATGTCGGTGATCTGCTGGAAGTTCTCGTACACTTTCTTGATGGTCCCGATGGCGTAAGGGCGGGGATCCACGATCTTCGCGGCCTTGAACTTCCTGGCGGCCACGTGGCCGGCGCCGAAGTTCATCTCGCCGTGAGTAAGCGTGGGGCCGTCCTCGACGACGAGCACCTTTTTCCCCTTCACGATCCCGTCGATGGTGACGGGGCTTTCGGCCTCTACGATGATGGCCTTGGGGTTCATCTTCTTGATATTTTCCTTCACCAGTTTCACCTGGGCGGCGGAGGCGGTATCAACCTTGTTGATCACGATCACGTCGGCCATGCGCAGGTTCACCGCGCCGGGGTGGTAGCTGGCTTCGTTGCCGGCCCGCAGCGGGTCGGTGACGACGATCTGGAGGTCGGGCTTGTAGAACGGCATGTCGTTGTTGCCGCCGTCCCAGAGGATGACGTCAGCTTCCTTCTCGGCGCGCTTGAGGATCTCGCCGTAGTCCACGCCGGAGTAGATGATGTGGCCGGCGGCTATGTGCGGCTCGTACTCTTCCATCTCTTCGATGGTGCACTTGTGGGTCTTCAGGTCTTCGAGGGTCTCGTAGCGCTGCCAGGTCTGCTTGACCAGATCGCCGTAAGGCATCGGGTGGCGTATGGCCACTACTTTCAGGCCCAGCCCCTTGAGGATGTCCGCGATGTAGCGCGTGGTCTGGCTCTTGCCGCAGCCGGTGCGCACGGCGCAGACGGAGATCACGGGCTTCTTCGACTGAATATAGGTATGTTCGCCGGAGAGCAGCTTGAAGTCGGCGCCGCAGGCGAGCACGAGGGAGGCCTTGCTCATGATGGTCTGGAAAGACACGTCGGAGTAGGCGAACTCCACTTCGTCCACCTTCAGCTTCTTGATCAGCTCGGGGAGGTCTTTCTCTTCGTAGATATTGATGCCGTTCGGGTACAGCTTGCCGGAAAGTTCTTTGGGGTACTTGCGGCCCGCTATATTGGGGATCTGGTAGGCGGTGAACGCCACCACTTCGTAGGCCGGGTTGTTGCGGTAGAACACGTTGAAGTTATGGAAGTCGCGTCCGGCGGCTCCCATGATCAGCACTCTTTTCTTAGCCATTGTTGCTCTCCTATCGTAAACACAAACACGCCGGGCGTCTTAGGGTCCGCGCGTGAAGCGCGGACCCGACACCCAGGCAAATCACAGACCTTTCTTTATCATCAGCAGGGCGAGGTCGACGACGCGGTTGGAATAACCCCACTCGTTGTCGTACCAGGCGAGCACTTTCGCCATATTGCCGCCTATCACCTTCGTGCTCAGCCCGTCAACGCTGGAGCTCAGCGGGGAGTGGTTGAAGTCGATCGAGACGAGGGGCTCGGCGACGTATTCCATGATGCCTTTCATCGGGCCTTCGGCGGCCTTCTTGATGGCGGCGTTGATCTCTTCGGCCGTGGCGGGCTTGGAGAGGGTCACGGTCAGGTCGACGACGGAAACGTTGGGGGTCGGCACGCGGATGGCGAAGCCGTCCAGTTTCCCCTTCAGCTCGGGCATCACCAGGGCGATGGCCTTGGCGGCGCCGGTGGAGGTCGGGATCATGCTCATGCAGGCGGCGCGGGCGCGGCGCAGGTCGGAATGCGCCATGTCGTGGATCTTCTGGTCGTTGGTGTAGGCGTGGATGGTGGTCATCAGGCCTTTCTCGATGCCCCAGTTATCCTGGAGGACCTTGGCGAAAGGCGCCAGGCAGTTGGTGGTGCAGGAGGCGTTGGAGACCACGTGGTGGGTCTTCGCGTCGTACTTCTCGTCGTTGACGCCCATCACTATGGTGATGTCCTCGCCCTGCGCGGGGGCGGAAATGATCACTTTCTTGGCGCCGCCCTTGGTGATGTGGTTCTCGGCGCCTTTCACGGTCTTGCCCTTCTTGTTCACGCCGTCAGCCTTTATGGTGAACAGGCCGGTGGACTCTACGACTATCTCAACGCCCAGGCTCTTCCAGGGGATGTTGGAGGGATCGGTTTCCTTGAAAACTTTTATCAGCTTGCCGGCAACTTCTATCTGGTCTTCGCCTACGGCTTTCACGTCGCCGTTGAGGCGGCCGTGGACCGAGTCGTACTTCAAAAGGTGAGCGTTGGTCTTGGCGTCGGTGAGGTCGTTGATCGCGACCAGCTCCAGCTGCCCGTCGGTCCGCGCGAGTATGGCGCGCGCCACCAGCCTGCCTATGCGTCCGAAACCGTTAATACCTATTTTAGTTGCCATTTTGGGATCTCCTTAATTATAGTGACTCAAATCTAATGCAAATCCGTTAGTTGCCGCACTCCAATTATAACAAATTCCCGCCCGGCTACGTTAAAACCTGCGGGCGATATCCTTATGCTTCTCCACTATCTGAAAAATGAAGTTGGCGTAAAGCAGGAAGGTCAGGGCGCCGGCCGCGGCCAGCTTGCCGGAGATCTCCGCCAGATCCGACTTTTTGTACCTGGCTAAAAGCTCAGGTGCCAGGGAAAACCCGTAGGCGCCCAGTATGATAATGAACGGCACAAGCTGAAACCGCATACGCCCGGTGGCGAAGAACATCGTCGTGAACACCAGCGTGTTGATCCCTATCGTAAAAGTGGAAATAAGCGCGTCCTTGTTCTTCAGGGAAAATAGCGCGCCCAAAAAGCAAGCCGGGAACAGCAGAAAATGCGTGACGATGCTCAGGTAGAAAAAAAGCCCTCTGAGGGGATACGGTCCGTTATTCGGATCGAAATGGGTCCTGAGCGACCAGTATTTGGAAAGTTTAAGGAAAAAAAGCTCCACTTCGCGCTTCGGATGGCTCAGGACGTACTCCTTGGCGAATTTATACGCGATCTGGTTCTTTTGATGCAGGGAGAGGGCTTTGTCGTCCAGGAAAGCGGCATAATCCTTGCCCACAAAATAAAAATCCGCACCGCCGGTCGCGGAGGGATTGTGACCGAGAAAGAACGACCCGCCGTCCTGCGGGGTTATCAGGGCGAAGCCCCCGTATTCGGAATAATTTCTCACGGTCCAGGGCGAGATGGCCAGGAAGGTAAACACGACGAACTTCAGGACCGACGGAACGGCCTTTTTCCTGTCGGAGATCAGGAAGACCCAGATGACCAGGACGGGGAACGTTATCAGGTAGACGGCTTTCGTAAGGCAGGTCAGCCCGAAAAGGAGACCGGAAAGCACGGGGTATTTCTTCTGCAGAAGGAGATAGACCACCCCGCTCAGCATAAGAATGCCGAGGGTTTCGGCCAGTAAAATACTCGCATACCAGACCATATCCACGTAAAAACAGGAGATCACGAGCGCGATGATGCCCGTGGTCCTGTTAAAAGTTTCCTTCGCAGTGAGATAAATAAGGAGGCAGGTAAGGGAGGAGATCACCGCCTGCGCAAGATAGAGCTTCAGGTGCCCCTCGCCGAAGACGAATGTTATGGCCGCAAGCATGGCCGGATAAACGGGCGGCCAGTCGTAGGTGTATTTCCCGTGATTCAGGACCGTCAGGCGGGCGCTGTCGTAGACCGCCATGTCGTTCCACGGCGCCACGCTGGTCGCCAGCCAGGAATAGATGATCCGCACAAGCAGCCCGGCCGCCAGAACCGTGAAAAGACACTTTTTCTCTTCATTCTCCCAATCGAAAAATCTTTTTAGAAACATCACATTTTCTCCTGTCGGAACGGATCTGCACGGCGTCAGAACAATATTATTATAACTTTTTTCCCTTTGCCCCAAATCTAGTACAATTTCTGTACTTATGGGATTCCTGAACGTATACGCGAACCCGGCCGAGAACGTCATCCTGTGGGGCGCGGCGTTTTTTTTCCTCGCCTTCCTGCTCTACGTCCTCGCCGCCCGGCTGGCCTCCGGGGAAGACTGCATCGCCCGGCTCAACAGGACCAATTTCTTTTTCTTCCTCCCCTACGCCCTGCTCTCTTTCGGTTTTTCCGCCCTGACCGGCAATCTCCGTTTTTCACTGCTCCCCGGCCTCGCCGCGGGCTGCTTCATTTACTTCAGCCTGCATTACATCTACCTCCAGGCCCTGATAGGCCTGGCGAAGAAGAGCGTTTCCGTGAACCTCCTCGCCGATATCCGGGACCTGTCCGCGCAGAGCGGGGCGGTAGCCGTGGAAGCTTTGATGCGCCATGAAAAAGAGAAGATCGACTATGTCCGGCAGAACCGCCTGGACCAGATGGCGGTTCTTGGCATGGCGGAACATGTCGGGACCGAATACCGCATCACCCCCCGCGGCCGTTTCCTTAACGGGCTAGGCAACGCTATCCTCAAGACCTGGAACCTGAGGCGCTTATGACCATGTGGGCCACGCTTACGGTCTCCGTTACGTTTTTCGCCGCCGCCGCCGCTGCGCACCTGCTTCTCTGCGCCTTCACCGGCGGCAGCCGCTTCGTCCTAAAAAGCCTGCTGACCGGTTTTATTTTCCTGGCCCTCGCCGCCGCCTGGGAATACAGGTCCGGCGCGCTGGACTTTGTCTCGCTCTACCTGTACGCTACCGCCTGGCTGGCCTACATGATATTTTTTATCAACCTGCTGAACTCGGTCACGCTCAAAATGCTGGCTTGCCTCGCCGAAGCGCCGGACGGCGCTATGGAAGAAACCGGCTTCCTGACCATCTTCAACGAAGAGACCGGCATCAATACCCGCCTGCGGGACATGACCGCGAACGGTTTTATAAAGCTGGAAGACGGCAGGCTCTCCATCACCGGGAAAGCCGGAATCCTGTTGGAAACGGTGTTTTTAATAAGGAAATTCCTCTCTATCGACGCAGTAGGCTGACCGCCATGAAAAAAGAAACGATCGACAAGCTGATATTTTTCGCGCTGGCGCTATTCGCCTTTTCCGTAATCTTCTCGGTAACCGCCGTCGAGGCCGCGCTGATCCTGGCGCTTGTCCTGCTGCTGGCGAAGAAATACGGCGAAAACTCCCTCGATGAAATACGCCCGGCGCTCACCGGCCATCCGCTTTTCGTCCCCTGGATGGTTTACCTCGGCGTCTGCCTGCTGACCGCGCTGACCGCCTACTACCCGGCCAAGGGCCTGGGCCAGCTCAACTCCGACTTCCTTAAATACGTCTGCCTTTCCACCCTGCTGCTCGCGGTGAAAAAAGAACACCTCCCCCGCCTTTCCGCCGTTTACGTCGGGGCTGCCGCCGTCTCGGCGCTGTTCGGAGTTATCGAAGCGGTGCGCCCCGCCTTGTCCGGAGAAAGCCTGGCCCGCGCCGGGGTCTATATGAACGCTGTGCGCTACGGCGAAGCCATGACTATCGCCTTTATGCTGGCCCTGAGCCGGCTCCTGCTCGCCCCTAAAGCCGGCTTCAGGCGCGAACACCTGCTCTACGGCCTGGCCGCGGCAGCCATCTTCGCGGCGATAATTTTCACCCAGGCCCGGGGCTCATACCTGGGCGTCATAGCGGGCGTGCTCGCGATCTTCGCTTTTGCCCCCCCCGCCAGGAAAAAACTGGCGGTATACGCGGCGCTCATGTTCGCGGCCGTCGCCGTATTAGCTGCCACTACCCCCGTCTTTAAGGAACGCCTGTCGGCCATGACGACAGTAAAACAGGGCGACTTCTCCGGGAATTCCGCCAGCACCGGCATCAATGTCCGCCTGGAATTATGGAAACTGGGCTATAAAATGTTCAAAGCCCACCCCGTAGTGGGAGTGGGCCCGGACAACATAAAGAGAGTCTTCAAAAAGTTCCACCCCGAGCCTTTTCCCGAGGAAGGGATCTACGGCACGCTGAACAATCTTTACGTCCACCAGGCCGCCGAGCGCGGGACCCTCGGGCTGGCGGCGCTGCTCCTGCTGTTCGGCTCGATGTTCATCTTCGCGCTCAGGCGTTTCAGGACGTCCAAAAGCCCCTACGCGCTCTGGGCGCTCTGCGCCCTGCCCGCTTTCTATGTAGTCAACATTACTGAAATTTCTTTCCAGCACGTGCACACGTCCTTCGCCATTTTCCTGGCGCTGGCTTTCGCTGCCGCGGCTGAAGAAGAGAAGCTAAACGGATAACGCCGGTTTTTTCACCATCCCGGCGTCTTTCTGGAAGATCCTGCGGAAAGTCCTCAACACTATCCCCAAATCGAGAGCCAGCGACATGTTCTTAACATAGTACAGGTCGTAGTGCAGCTTTTCTACCGATTCCGCTTCGCTGGAAGTGGCGTGGAAATTTATCTGCGCCCAGCCCGTAACCCCGGGCTTTATCAAATGGCGGAGGTGATAATGCGGCACATTGCGCTCCAGGATGCGCACTTCCCGCGTCCACTCCGGCCTGGGGCCCACCAGGGACATATCGCCCTTAAGCACGTTCCACAGCTGCGGTATCTCGTCCAGGCGCGCGCCGCGCAGGAATTTCCCCAGCCTGGTGATGCGAAGATCCTCCGCCCCGGTCTTAAAGAGCGGGCCGGCTTTATCGGCGCCTTCCACCATGGTGCGGAATTTCCAGATAACGAAACGGCGCCCGAGGTGCCCGACGCGCTTTTGAAAGAAAAAAGCCGGAGAAGTCAGCCCGTTCGCCAGTTTAAGGGCGGCGTAAACCGTCAGGGTGACCGGCAGCGTAATGATAAGCCCGAAGGCCGCGGCCAGGATATCCAGCAGCCGTTTGAGCGCGGCATAGAACTGGTTGCTCTGGTGCAGCACGTTGCTCAGCAGCCAGCTCGCCTTAGCGGCGTATTCGGGCGGGATCTTCCCGTAGAGGTCCTCGTAAAAATCCAGGTGTGTGATTATCGGGATCTCTTCCATCACCGCCGTAGAAAGGAGCAGCCCCTCCATCGCCGGGGTCTTCTCGGCGTCATCCGCATCCACGACCAGCAGATCGACTTTCTCCGCCAGTTCCCCTCCGCGCCTGCCGTTAGGCCGCCAATAGCCTTCGGCGACGGTATCGGTCTGTATCTCCGGCAGCGGGACCACGGAGAAGCCCAGGTGGGGACTGTTGTTCAGATCTTTTTTTATCTCTTCCACCAGTTTGTTGCTGCCGAGGAAGGCGACCTTCTGCACGAGCAGTTTCGAAAGCACCACGCGCGTCCAGACGCGGCGCCAGAGCGTGGCCAGGAGATGCAGGAATAATATCGTCAGGAACAGGTGGGTTTTAGGCGTAAGCCCGAGCTGCAGGTAAAAAGCGTAGAACAAAGCGCTGGCCGCGGCCAGGTTCACCACGAAGGAAATGAGGCTGGCGTTTATGAGGTTTACCAGCTTGTTTATCCGGCGCAGGTCATAGAAGCCGATAACGTAAAAAACGCCGGCCCACACGGGAAGGAAAACCGAGAAGACCTTAACATGTTCAAGGTAAAAATCGAGAGGGATAAGGCTGAACCGGCGCGCCATAAGGGCCAGCGCCAGCGCCGCATAGAACAGCACAGCGTCGCCCAGGAAAAGGAAAAATCTTCGCCACCTGAATAAAAGCATTAGTTACCCGCCATACCCAATTATAAATTATTTATGCGGCTGCGTGAGACAACGGCACGTATCCCGGCCATTATCCTTTCGCGGTTATACCCGGTCTCAAGCAGGCGCCTGGCGTTGCCGGCGAAGATGGTAAGCGCGTTCCCCCTAAGAGTGTAGAACCGCAAAAAACCGTCCCGTATCGCCTCCGGCTTATCCGGGTCCGCGCAGAGGCCGGTACTATGCTTGTCCACCAGCGCGCGCACCTCGCCGTTCAGCACGCAGAAGATCGGCTTATGGAAGGCCAGGTAGGCCTGAAACTTGGCGGGCACCGTCAGGTTCAGGCCCGGGGTATTGTTGAGGGAGATCACCATCACGTCGCTGGCCCGGAAAAAAGCGGGCATGTCAGAGCTTTTCCGGCGGCCCCAGAACACTATCCCGGAGATATCCTCGGCCCGGGCCAGTTCTTTCAGGGTCTCCAGGTGCGAGCCGTCCCCGACGATGTTCAGGCGCAGCCCGGGCTGCGCCTTCGAGGCAAGGCCGAAACCGCGCAGCACGTTCTCCAGGTTCTGCAGTTTCCCGATATTCCCGGCAAAGGTGAAATTGAACCCCTCGGGCAGGCTCACTTTCTCCTCCCCTCCGTCGGGAGCCACCGTGGGCCAGTTCGGAAAATGCTTTATCTCCCTGCCGGGGACGTATTCGTTTATCCGTTTCCCGAAGCCTTCGCAGGAAACCAGGATATTATCGCAGCGGCTATAGATGAACTTTATGATGCCGCCGAGGAACCACTCCATCAGCTTTGTCTTTTTAAAACCGTAGGCGTAAACCATATCCGGCCAGATATCCTGCGTCCAGATAGTGACGGGAGTTTTGTAAAGCCTGCGAGCCAGCACGGCGGGCAGCGCCAGGGTGAGCGGGCCAGTCTGGTAGACGAAGATCCTGTCATAGCCGCGCGCCGTGAACAAAGCCGTGAAGCACCCTGTGACGGCGAAGCTGAGGTAATTGAGGAGCTTGAAGAAAAGGGAGTCCCGGTAGCCGGTCACCGTGAAGAACCTGGTGATCCTGACGTTCTTCCAGGTTTCTTCCGAGAGAAAGCGGTTGGAATAGCCCGGGAAGATCTTCCCCTGCGGATAGCTGGGGGCCTGGGTGAGCACGTCCACCTGCATCTCCCCGGCCGCCCACTCGGCGGCCAGGTCGTTAATGATGAATTCTTCCGGATAAAACCGTTCGGTTATTATCAGAACCTTGAGTTTTTCCGGCATGGCAGAGAGTCCTAGACGTTCTTGCGCCAGACGGTGCGGTTGATATAATCGGTGTAGCTGAGGATGATCCGCAGCACCTTTTTCGACACGTTGTCGGTGTCGTAGTCCTGCACCAGGCGGAAGCGCCGCTCGGCGTAGGAGTGCTGCTTCACCACCACGGCCACGGACTCGAGCACCCGCTCGGTCTTCAGGCCGCACATTATCAGCGTGCCCTCGTCCATGCCTTCGGGGCGCTCATGCGCCTGGCGGATAGTTACGGCGGGCACGTTCAGGATGGTGGATTCCTCGGTTATGGTCCCGCTGTCGGAAACCACGCAGAAAGCGTTCAGCTGCAGCTTCACATAATCATAGAACCCGAGCGGTTTCAGGAAGCTTATCCGCTTGTCCAGGCCCTTCATGCCCAGCTCTTCCAGCTTCTTGCGGGTGCGGGGATGCGTGGAAACTATCACCGGCATGGAATATTTTTTCGCCAGCGCGTTCAGTGAGCCCAGCAGGTTCTTGAAGTTTTCAGGGCTGTCGATGTTCTCCTCGCGGTGGGTGCTTACCACGAAGTAGGCGTTCTCTTTCAGCTTAAGCCGCTTGAGCACTTCGGACTTCATGATCTTCGGCATATAATGCGTCAGAACTTCCTTCATCGGCGAGCCTGTCTTGATCACGGTCTCGGGCCTGATGCCCTCGGAGAGCAGGTAGCGGCGGGCGTGTTCGGTCAGCGTCATGTTGATGTCGCTCAGGTGGTCCACCACCTTGCGGTTAAGTTCCTCGGGCACGCGCTGGTCGAAAGAGCGGTTGCCGGCTTCCATATGGAAGACCGGGATCTTGCGGCGCTTGGCCGGCATCACGGAAAGACAGCTGTTGGTGTCGCCGTAAAGCAAAATGCAGTCGGGCTTTTCTTTCTCCATTACCTCGTCGGCCTTGGCGATGATGTTGCCGATAGTGGCGGCCAGGGTTTTCCCCACCGAGTCCAGGAAATAGTCGGGCTTGCGGATGCCGAGTTCCTTGAAAAATATCTCGTTGAGCTCGTAGTCGTAGTTCTGGCCGGTATGCACGATAACGTGGTCAAGGTGCTCTTCCAGCTCCGCCATCACGCGGCTGAGCTTTATGATCTCCGGCCTGGTCCCGACGATAGTCATTACTTTCAAAGGCATAAGGTCTCCAAGTTGTTTATTCCGGCTATTTCATTTCCGCTGTAACTTCCGGCAGTTTCAAAAGCATTTCTTTTACTTCTTTCACGCTCAGGCGTTTCGTATTGTGAGAGGTGTAGTCGGACAGCAGTGCTTCTTTCTTGTCCCCCTCGGTAAAATACTTATTGTAATTCAGGTCCCGGCCGTCCATGCTCACCCGGAAATAATCCCCCATGTCCTCGGCGCGGCGCAGCTCTTCCGTGGTAGCCAGGGTTTCATAGATCTTCTCGCCGTGCCGTATGCCGATAGACTTCACCGGCACGTCGGACTTGAACAACTCTTTCAGGGCCTGGGCCAGGTCGCCGACGGTGCAGGCCGGGGCTTTCTTTATGAAGATATCGCCCTGCCTGGCGTGGGAGAAAGCGAACAGCACCAGCTTTATGGCTTCGGGCAGGGGCAGCAGGAACCTGGTCATCCCGGCGTCGGTGACGGTGATAGGTTTCTTCTCCTTGATCTGCTTGATGAACAGCGGGATCACGGAACCGCGTGAGCACATCACATTGCCGTACCTAACGCAGGAGATCTTGGTATCTTTATCGCCCAGGCCCCGGCAGGCGGCCTGGCTGACCTTCTCCATAAGGGCCTTGGTCATTCCCATGGCGTTCACGGGGTAAACGGCCTTGTCCGTGCCCAGGCAGACCACGCTCTCCGCTTTATGCTGTACGGCGGATTCCACTACGTTGTGGCTGCCCAGGATATTGGTCATCACCGCCTGGATGGGGAAGAATTCGCAGGAAGGGACCTGCTTCAGGGCGGCCGCGTGGAAAACCATGTCCACGCCTTTCATCGCCTGGTCCACGCTGTCGCGGTCCCGCACGTCGCCGATATAGAATTTCACCTTCGGGTTGTTCAGCTGCACGCGCATGTGCTCCTGCTTCAGCTCGTCGCGGCTGAAGATCCGGACTTCTTTGAAATCCTTGTCCATTATCGTGTCCAGGAGTTCGTGGCCGAAAGAGCCGGTGCCCCCGGTGATCAGAATGGTCTTGTTTTTAATATTCGGCATAAAGTGTCCTTCCCTTACTTGCGCCAGTCGCCGTACGGCGTCCTGTCGGCGGCCATCTCGGCCATCATCACTTTCCACGGCGGGCAGGCGAACCCGGCCGCTTTCTCGAAACGCTGACCATTGAGGTCCCGCTTCATCTCGAAGCCGTCCTCCGGGATTATCTCGACGTCCAGCTTGTAAGCCTCTTTCATCAGCTTAAGCAGTTCGTATTTGGAAACCGTCTCGCTGGAAACATGGTAAAGCCCGTTCAAGCCCGGGTGTTTCTCGATAAGGTCCCCCACCAGCTTGGCCAGCTTATTGGTGGTCAGGCCGGTGAACAGCGCCTTGGTAAAGCCTTTTATCTTTTTCCCCTTCTGCGCCAGGAACCATTCAAGCAGCTCGGTACCGCCGAAGATCTCCCTGCCTATGAAGGAGGACCGGAGCGTCAGGGCGAAAGGAGCCGAGACGTCGCCCAAAGCCTTCGTCATCCCGTAAAGATCGCGGGCGTCGGGCAGGCTGTCCTCGGTGTAACCGCCGGTCTTGCCGTCGAAAACGCAGACTGTGCTGAAATGTATAAGCCGGGCGCCGGTATGGGAGCACCATTCGGCCAGCCTGTGCGGCAGAAGGGCGTTTATGGAAATTGCCGAATTCTTGTCCAGCGCTTCTTTACTGCGCAGCGTAACCCCGGCGCAGTTGACTATCACGGAGGGCTTAACTTCGTTCAGAACCTCGTTAAGGCGCGCGAAATCCCTCAGGTCCAGCCCGTCGATGACGTTAGGCCCCGTGAAAAGCCCGCATTTGGCGTAGAAAGCCCTGTTTTTGCGTATTGAAACCGAAGTGTCGGGGAATTTTAAAGGCAGCTGCTGCCAAAGCTTGTGCCCCAGCGTACCGCCTCCGCCCAGTATTAAAATTCTTGGTGTTTTAGCCCCTGCCATTATTCGCCCTTAAAATAGTAACTCACGGCGGGAATCCCGCGCCGATACATAATAATAACAAATTTATATATAGCCGGGGTATTTGAGGAAGGACTCAGGCCGCGGAAACGGCCTTTTTCAAAACGTCTATGGTCGCGGCAGCGGCTTTGTCCCAGGAAAAATCAGCGGCCCTCGAAGCCGCGGCGGTGCTGGTGACCTGGCGTTCCGGTGCGGTCCTGGAGAGGACGGAGGAAAGCGCCGTCGAAAGGGCCCTGTCGTCGCCGGCCTTGTAGTAAAGCGCCGCGCCGCCCAGTATCTCCGGCAGGCAGGGACTGTCCGTAGAAACGATATTGCAGCCATGCGCCAGAGCTTCCAAAGCCACGAAGCAAAAAGACTCCAACCGGCTGGTAATAACGAAAGCGGAAGAATTAGCGTAGCACCAGGAAAGTTCATCCTCGGGTATATTGCCCAGCCAGGCGATATCGCCGGAAACGCCCAGTCCGGAAGCCAGCGTCTTAAGTTCTTCAAAGTAACCCATAGTCGCGGGCCTGGCTCCGCCAGCCACGGCCAGTTTTATTCCCGGGAATTTTTCTTTGAGCGAAGGCAGGGCCCGCACCAGGTCCTCTATCCCCCGGTAAGCCTCCAGGGAGCCGGCGGTAAAAATGAAACTGCGGCCCGCGAAAGGGAAAGCGGCCGGGGCCCGCGCGGCGGCAACTGCAGCATTGCAGCCGTAATGGATCGCCGCCAGCTTGCTTTCTGGAACGGCGGCCTGTTCAGCCAGATATTGTTTAACGCAGGTGGTAGGCACGATCACCGCGGAGGCGTTCTTCAATGCCACTTCGGTCTCATATTTCCTTGCGACGGAGATAAGCCGCTCCTTCAGCCCCGAGCCGGTCTTCGTTCCCGTAAGCGGCGCCATGTTCTGCAGCATCACCACCACCGGCAGGCCTTTATAGTTTACGTATCTTTCGATAGGGATGAAGAGCACGTCCGGCTTGAAGGCTTCGAGTGCGGCGGCAAGCCCCGTGTCGGGTGAATGACGCAGAGGGCGGAAAGGCCCGCACGGCACATAGGAGATCTTGTGCATCAAAGGCAGCCAGTCTCCCGCCAGCAGCGCTGTGGGCGCGGCGCAGAGCACCGCCTCTATCTCCGCGGAAGCGGCCAGGCGCGGCAGCATGTTCAGAAGGTACTTCCTGTGCCCCCCGCTCGCTCCCCCGCCGGTAAGGTTAAGTATGGCGAGTTTCATCAATTGAACCTTGCCCTGAATAGAAATTTCTTCAATATGTCGCCCATCGGAAAAAGTGAAAGGCTAAAGACCAGGCAACCGTAAAGAACGGTTTTAAACCGCGGAAAACTCTTTAAGGCGCCCAGCAGGCGGGCCGGTGCAAAGATCCCTTTTAACAGAGAGCGCGCTTCGCTTCTCTTTTCGCCGATGAGGAGATTGAAAGCCCTGTTAATATTGTCTTTCATGACGAGGAAAGAATAATCCGTCCGGGCGGCGTCCCAGGCGGAGTTACCGTCGAGGTCCTTGAGATAGGCCTCGAGCACCTTGAGCAGGTCATGCGGCCCGGTCTTCCCTCTAGCAGCGTAAAAACTGAAGCTGCTGGGGCTTATGCGATATTTAAGCAGCGGTTTGTCTATGATGCCTACCGGCCAGCGTTTAAGTATCCTCAGCCAGACGTCGAGATCGGCCGAAGTGTTGAAACCCGAGGCATCCCAGACGCGGATATGGTCCCGGTAAACCGGCGTCCGCGCCATTACGCCGGGGCAGAAAAAGAAGTTGCCGTGTTTAAGCACCGCGCGGAAGATCTCGTCGAAACCGTAAAGCGCCGGAGAGTCCCTGCGCAGCTCGGGCGGAAGCCGGTAGATCCGGCCGGGGGTCCCGCGCTCGTCAATGCTTTGCGCCATCGCGAACACGGCGCCGGCCTCCGGGTGCGCCTCAAGGAAAGCGACCTGCTCTTCCACCATGGCCGGCTCGTAGACGTCGTCGGAATGGTAAATGGCGGTATAGTCGCCCGACGCCAGCTGCAGACAGCGCGTAAAATTCCCTTCCCCCCCCACATTTTCGGCACAACGCTCTACCCGGACGCGGGCATCCCTGGCGGCATAGGAGTCCGCGATCCCGGCCGTCGCGTCGGTGGAAGCGTTGTCCACTACCAGAACGGTCAGGTTGCGGTAAGTCTGTTCGAGTATGGAATCCAGCGTAGCCGGGAGGGTCTTCTCGGAATTATACGCCGGCACGCAGACGCAGACGAGAGGTGTATTCTTTATTTCTTGCATTATCCCGATATGTATTCAGTTGTCAATTTAAAGCGGGGTCTTTTACACGGCCTTAAAAAGCGGAAAATCCTTTTCCATATAGATCGCGTTAGTAAAATTATCGAAGACCATGACATAGCCATTGTCGGCCAGGAATTTGGAAATGAAGTCTTTCGTTTCCCCGGTCTCTATCATTATCAAAGAGGGTCGGTAGCTGGCCCAGTCGTTGGACAGCAGAACGTTCATGTCATAACCCTCGGTATCTATGGACATGAAATCGACGTGCGAATCGTCCAGGTGCTCCTTAAAAACTTCCTTCAGGGGAACCACCGGGATCTCCAGCACTTCTTCCAGCTTGGCGTTATAGTGCTTGCCGCTTTTCAAAGCGGACTCCTTATCGAAAGACGATAGCGTGTTTATGCTCATCGAGTAGAACGGGCAGACGCCTCGCTTTTCTCCTACTCCGATGTTCAGGTTGATGTCCCGCTCCCGCTTGGTTCTAAAAACTTCATAAGCCCTCGGATTGGGCTCGATATTAATGCCGTGCCAGCCCCTGTCGTAGAACCTTTTGGTGTTGCTGAGCTGGTCGGGATGGTTGGCACCCACGTCGACATAGATCCCCTTTTCCTTGCATTTAAGGATCGCGTCGATTATCAGGTCCTCGTTGTACTGACTGTGGCTGCGCAGCGCGTCGTGATAATAGTACTTTAGGGTTTGCTGCCTGTCCCTGCCCAGAACTTTAAGAAGCAGCGGCGGAACAAAATCCTTCCTGGTAAGATTGTATTTGAGTATTTTCATGATAGTCCTTTTTTTTCAGTCAGCAGGGCCGAACCGTGGATTTTTCCCAATACCCACTGCCGTGTTACCGGCGTCACCGCCGCCGCGGCCGCCAGGGTGGCGGCGGAAATAACGCCGAGGCGCGCTATCGTCCAGAGCTGTGACGACGGCCCGCTCATAAGCAGCCGGCCCGTCCCGGCGACGAGCACGCTTATCGCAAGGGGGGCCCCTACATCATTCAAATACCATGCCCATTTTTCCTGCGGCAGAAGCCTGCGGTGCATCAGCGGGATAATAGTGAACATATAGCCGACGTTAAGTATAACCCAGGCGCTTGCCCCGCCCACCGCGCCGAAATGCCTGGCCAGCACCACGATTATCGGCACCAGGACCACCACGCTTACAGAGTTTACATACACTGTGAGCCTTGTCCACCCATGCGCAAGCTGCAGCACGTAAGGGACGTTTATCACCCCGTTCAAAGCCGTGCCGCAAACCAGTATGCTCGCCAGTAAGCATGTCTTTTCAGCAGTTACCGGGTTCTGGGTCCAGATGAAAATTATCTCGCGGGAGAACAGGGCGATAACTACGGCCGCCGGCAGGATAAGGACTGACGTCAGTTGGGAGCTTTTATGATAGATCTTCTTAACCCCTTCCTCGTCTGCCAAGGAGACCAGTTCCGTGAGCTTCGGGTATATCGCAGCGGATACCGGCCCGGTAAGCCGGTAGAGGGACACGGCGACGGACCCCGCCAGGGTGTAATATCCGAACATTTCCAGCGTCAGCATTTTACTGAGAACGATCTTATCCAGCTGGGTGAGTATTATCGCCAGGGCGGATATCCCGCTGATACCCGCCGTGAATTTCCATACTCCGGCAAGGAGCGGTTTCTGAAAAGCCGCGCCCTTCCCAGTGCGCGGGAGACTGTACCAGAGGAACAGCCCCAGGACAGCCGTGTTCAGGACGTTAATGATGATCTGCCAGGTGAAGAAAGCATGTATCGTCGGCGAGACCAGCCAGAGTATCAGAACAGCTCCAACGCCGCGCAAAGTGCTTATGCCGATGTTTATGCCGTTAAGCAAAACCTGTTTCTGAAGGCCGCTGATCCCGCCGGAATAAAAGGAAGAAGGCCACTGCAGCGCCAGCGCCATCCCCATTATCCGGATAGCCTGTTCAACAGTATCAGGGGATAATTGGCCGGCCTTAACCCATTTATGGGCTATAAAAGGGGACAGGCCCGTTACCGCTATACCGACAACGATCGCTACCCCCCAGTAAACGACCTCCAGAGTCCGGACCAGGTCCCGCATTTCCTGGGCTCTGCCGGGCAGTGCGGAGAGACGCGCCATCTCGCGGATAATGGTAACGGTCAACCCCATATCCAAAATAGCAAGCACCCCCTGGACCGCGGCGAAGATCCCGATCAAGCCGTAGGATTCCACGCCCATGAACTTTATATATAAAGGGATGAACGCCAGGCTCATAAGAGCCTGCCAGATACTACCGGCGAAATTCGCCGCTATGTTCTTTTTAATAATGCTCATGCCGGGCGGCTACGGGAGCCGCCGGCGCGCCGGGATTATTATTTCAAAGTGCGATGTTCTCATAAAATCTCAAGAAATGGCGTTTTTACCATGCGCTACGTATAATACTAATATATTTTCAAGCGCCATTCCCAGCCGGGGCGTTGACCCGCGGCAGCCGCCTGAATAATATTTTTTTTCACATTCAGCTCAACAGCACCTTAACGAGAGTTTCCGCGAAACATTCTATCGAAAATTTGCGGCCCGCTTCGCCGGCAAGGAACGCCTCTATGGCCGCCAGCCTGGCAGCATACTCGGCGCCCGTCATCGTCTTCATGCGCGTATAGAGAGCCTCGTAAGAGCCGAACTCCCTCTTGTCCAGAAAACATTCGCCGGGGATGTGGTCCTTCACGTTCGGCGCCCCCCAGTAGACGGGGATGTTGCCGGCGGCGAAGCAGTCAAAGATCTTCTCGCTTATATACCCGGGCATGCCGCTGCTGTTCTCATAGCAGATAGAGAACCGGTACCTGCGGAGGGCATCGACCTTGCTCTCTACCCCACCCTTGTAGGAAGCAAAGCGTGGAGCTAGCAGCTTCCTTAAAAAAACTATCCTGTTCAATGCGCGCCACAGTTTCGGTCCCTGGAACAGGTATTTATCCCACCCCCGGCCGTAGAGATCGAAATCTTCCGGGTGATTGGCCTCGAACCAGCGGATAGCTTCCACCCGCTTCGAGTAAAGTTCATCAGGATGCGCCGACTTTTGATTACCGGCGAGAACAGCGCAAAGTTTTTCTTTTATTGACAGGTCTTTGGGTATAGCCGACGGCAGGGCGTTCCCGTAATTGAATTTGAAGTATCTCTTCCCGTCCACAAGCTCGTCGTTCCACGTCAGTATCCGGTCGAACTGGGCGTGCAGTGAAACATCCCAGTTGCGCGGAATTATCAATTCGGGTTCCTGAAGCAGCACGCATTTAAAAACCTTGCCCTCCAGCGGCCCCAGGATCCGGCTCACCGGGCGCTCCGGGATATCCAGGAAAAGCACGGTCTCGGGAGCTGTATCGCGGTAAAGGTCAAAAGTGTGACACTCTCCGCCTCCGGCTTCCACCAGCTTTTTCAACTCGCGCATCCCTGCCAGGCAATTATCCCTGTTCAGAGGGCTTACCGGGTTAAAAAGCTCGTCCTTAGTGTAAGGGGCGGCCACATAGACCGCCACTTTCTTCAGCGCCATATCTCTTCCAGGATCTTTTCAACGCGGGCTACGTAGGTGTGTTCTTTTTCCACCCGCTTGCTGCTTGCCAAAAGTATGGCGCGGCGCTCAGCCTCGTTCTCCAGGTAGTATTTTACCTGCAGCGCGCATTCCTCAGGCGAGGAAAAAGCGGCCACTTCCTCGCCTATCTTCAGGTAGCGCTCCAGGCCGGCGACGTAGTTCGTCAGCTGGAACCCGCCCGCCAGGGGGATCTCGAAGTTCCGGGCCTTGATCTGCTCGGACTGCTTCGGAGAACGGAAATAGGAGACCAGGTTCTTCCAATCCGAAAGCACGAACCGGATATCCTGGTTTATGCTGTTGGACAGGTTCAGGTTGATGAGGCTGCCCCTGAAGATCCGGTCCATCTCCTCGAAAGAGACCTTCCCCGCCGGCCAGCCGTGGCCGAAGCACTCCACCTCCACGCCCAGCTCGCGCAGCTTGCCGATGAACCAGACGCGGTACTTATTGGTCCCCCCGACGAAAGAGACCTTGTGCGGATAAGTTTCCGGCGGCAGCGGGCCCAGGTCGGCGCCGCTCAGCTGCGCGGCCCACTGGCTAAGGACGGGCTTCATCCCCAGGGCCTTATACTTCGCCACGCTGAAATGGTCCGTCGTTATCGGGAAAGTGTAATGCGGCGCTATCTTCGACGTATAGCTTTCGAAGCGCCAGGTATCGTCGCCGAACCAGGCGCAGGTCGTCCATTTGGCCTTGAGCGCGTCCAGGGCCTCGGCGCTGAACTGGTCGGTGTAAGGCAGGAAAAAGATCAGGTCCGGCTTATATTCCGCGGCTTTCGCCAGCAGGGCCTCGCCGGCGCCGCGCGGGTCGGAGATATAGGCGTCGAACCAGAAAGGCTCCACGCTCTCCGCCAGCCGGGCGAAGTTATTATAAAAGCAGGTGACGTCGCCGGAAAGGCCCCGTGCCTTGTCGCCGTGGTCCCACTGCATCAGAACGGTAAGTATTTTCTTGTTCCACTTCTGTGGCATCTTCGTTCCTTTAGTATTTTCTGAGGCAGCTCTTGAGCATATCGAGGTCCGCTTCGGTAAGCTCCGGATAGTTTCCGAAGTAAAAACCGCAGTCATGCAGCAGCTGCGCGCCTTTCAGTTTCCAGTCGCCTTTGACGTACTTGGCGAAGAACGGCTGATGCTGCATATTGCCGGCGATGACCGGCCGTATCTCCACGCCGTCGCCGGAGAACTGCTCGATGTATTTACCGCGCAGTTCCCTTGTCCGGCAGATGACCGGGAAAGCGAAGTTGGACAGGAAGGAGAGATGGCCGCGCTTTATGGGCAGGAAGTCCGGGTTATTGTTGACCTCTTCCTCGAGCGCCAGATAATTCTTCTGGCGGACATTGCAGTTTTCCTCCAGGTATTTCAGCTGCGTAAGCCCCAGGAAGCCGGTTATCTCCGTCGGGCGCAGGTTGAACCCGAGGTCGTAGAAAGTGTATTTGGCTTCGAATTCGCTCTTAACCCCGTACTTGCCCCTCAGGCGGCGCTGCGCGGCGAAGTTCAGGTTCCTGTCCCAGCCGTTGGCGCGGGTAATGCGGAGCATCTCGTCCAGCTCGTCGTCGTCGGTACAGGCGCAGCCGCCCTCGATAGTGGACATATGGTGCGCCACGAAGAAAGAGAAAGTGGAGGCCTGGCCGAAATTTCCGGTCTTGCCTTCAGGCAGCGTGGTGCCGAGGGATTCGCAGTTGTCCTCGATCAGCAGCACCCCGTTCTTTTTACAGACTTCGCGGATCTCGTCCAGGTCGCCGGCGAAACCAAGCGCGTTGGTTATGAAAAAAGCGTTCAGTTTCACCGTCTTCAGCGTCTTGGCAAGGTTGGCGGCCATGCAGTTCAGGGTCTGGGCTTCGCAGTCCACGGGCACGGCCTTCATCCCCAGCTGCAGTATAGGCATGACGTTGGTGGACCAGGTCAGGGCTGAAAAGCCCACGGTATCCCCGTCCTTAAGCCGCCCCAGGTTCTTGAGCGCCTGCAGCAGGGCCAGGTTGGCGCTGCCGCCGCTGTTGAAAAGTATGCAGTGCCGGCGCCCCTGGACTTTGGCAAAAGCCTTTTCGAATTCAAGGCACTTCTCCCCCATGCTCAGGATCTTGGCCTTGAGGATAAAATCCACAAGCTCTTTCTTGGTCTCGTATTCGTTCAGGAAAGTATTCTTCATCAGGGGTATCATTTTTTATCTCCGTAATTGGCTTTAAAAAATTCGTAAGAGGCCGCGATGCCGTCTTTCAGCGTGGTGGCGGGTTTCCAGCCCCAGGCGTTAAGGCGCGAAGTATCTATCAGTTTCCGGGCCATGCCGGCCGGCTTCGTAAGGTCGTGGGTGAAAGAACCTGTATAGCCGACCACTTCCGCCACCGCCTGGTAATACTCGTTCACGGAATGGTCCCCGCCCAGCCCTACGTTCATCAGTTCCGGCATCCGGTCGAAATCGGTCACGGCCTTGTGGATGCAGTCCGCGATGTCCCCCGCGTACATGAACTCCCGCCGGGCCAGGCCGTCGCCCCAGATCTCCACGGTCTTATCGCCGTTAATTTTCGCCAGGTGGATCTTGCGTATCACGGCCGGTATCATATGGGAATGCTCGGGAGAGAACTTGTCCCACCGTCCGTACAAATTGCAGGGAACAAGCGTCTTATAGCGGAACTCGGGGGATTCCTTCCCGATATACGAGCAGAGCCGCGAAACGACGGTCTTGGCCAGGGCGTAGCCCTCGTTGGTGGGCTCGAGTTCGCCCTGCAGCACCATCTCTTCCTTGAGAGGATTCGGCGCGTTGCGCGGGTACATGCAGGAACTGCCCAGGTTTATCAGTTTCTTCACGCCGCACTTGCGGGAGGCCCAGACCAGGTTCCGGCCCATGTCCAGGTTCTCCAGCAGGAAGGCTACGGGCTGGGCCATATTGGCCTGTATCCCGCCCACCCGGCCGGCCGCGTGGATGACGAGGTCCGGCTTCGTTCTTTCGATATAGGCCTTTACGGCCTCGTAACTAAAGAGGTCGAGTTCGGGGATGTCGGGGGCGAAGAACTCGTAGTTTTTCGCGGCGGGATGCTCGAGGATGTTATGCCCCACCATACCCGAGCCGCCGGTTAAGAATATGCGTGTTTTAGCGTTCATCATGTTGAAATGCTTCCGTTCCCGGGTCAGGCCGCAAGCCCGCTGTACCACTTGTAGCTTTTACTTATCCCTTCGCGTAAATGGACGGCGGGCTTCCAGCCCAGGGCTTCCATCCTTGAAGTATTGAGCAGCTTCCGGGGCGTGCCGTCGGGCTTCGAGGTGTCGTGGACTATTCCGCCTTCGAACCCCACTACGTCCTTGATCTCAAGCGCCAGTTCCTTAAGTTTTATATCCCGCCCGGTGCCGATATTTATGACTTCGCCTATATCCTTGTAATCGCGGTTCTCCATCAGGAAGACGCAGGCGTCGGCCAGGTCGTCGACGTACAGGAACTCCCGGTACACTTCTCCGGTACCCCACATCTTTACGTTTTCGGCGGTCACGCCGAGCGTCTCCAGGGCGGAGGCTATCTCCTTCTGGTCGCCGGAGCGCATTTTCGCGTCCAGCCCGAAACCCACCGGGTTCCTGGCCGCGTCCGACGAGATGGCTTTAAAATCCCCCGCCCGGAGCAGCTTGGCCAGGTGGAACTTTCGCAGCATGGCGGGCAGCACGTGCGCCGTCTCCAGATTGTAATTATCATGCGGGCCGAACAGGTTGGTAGGCATCACCGAAATATAGTTCGTCCCGTACTGCTCGTTATAATAGCGGCAGAGTTTAAGCGCGGCTATCTTGGCCACGGCGTATGGCTCGTTGGTAGGTTCGAGCGCGCTGGTCAGGAGGGAATCCTCGGTCATCGGCTGCGGGGCAAGCTTGGGATAAATGCAGGAAGAACCCAGGTTAAGGAGCTTCTTTACCCCGCCCTTGTAGGCCGCGTGGATGACGTTCATGGCGATGGCCAGATTGTCGTAGATGAACTCGGCTTTATAAGTGTTGTTAGCTAGTATCCCCCCCACTTTCGCGGCGGCCAGGTACACACGGTCGATCTTGTGTTCCCGGAAGAAATTCTCGGTCTCGGCCTGCCGGCGCAAGTCCAGCTTCCCGGGGCTCTCGGTAAGTAATTCCGTCTGGTCCTTTGAAAGCCGGCGAAAAAGCGCCGAACCGACAAGGCCCGTATGGCCGGCGATGTAAGTAGTGGATCTCATGTTCATAAATTAAAAGTTTATTCTCTCTTTCTCTATCACCAGCGGGCGCTTAAGGGTCTGGGTGTAAATGGCCCCGATATATTCGCCTATCACTCCGAGGAAGATAAGCTGCACCGAGGCGAAGAAGAACAGACCTATCACGGCGGGCGCGATGCCCACCGAAAAACTGTCCCAATAGACCAGTTTATACACCAGGTAGCCGAAAGCCACGACCAGGTTTATCACGGCCAGCAAAGCTCCCGCGAAAATAGCCAGGCGGAGCGGGACCTTGGAGTGGTTGATTATCCCCAGCATGCCGATGTCGTAAAGGGTATAAAAATTATTTTTGGTCAGCCCTCTTTTCCTGCCGGGCTGGAAATATTCTATTTTCGCGGCTTCGAACCCGAATTCGGACACAAGGCCCCTGAAGAACGGGTACGGGTCATCAAGCCTTTTCAACTCCCCGATAACCCTTTTATCGTACAGGCCGAACCCGGTATTATTCTTATTGATCCGGACATCGGCCAGGTTGTCGACAAGGTTGTAATAGAACTTGCGCAGGGCGAACATCAGGCCGGACTCGGCGCTGTTGGTCTTGATCCCCAGGACGACCTTGTAGCCTTTCTCCCATTCGCGCAAAAAGTCATTTATGAGTTCAGGGGGGTCCTGGAAGTCAGCGGCCAAAAGAACTGCGGCGTCCCCCTCAGCCTGGAGAAGCCCATAGAAGGGCGAGCGGATATGGCCGAAATTCCTGGTATTGAGGATAACTTTCACGTTCTTATCAGCAGCGGCCATTTTCCTGAGCAGCGCGGGGGTCCCGTCCAAAGAAGCGTTATCTATGAACAGGTGCTCGTATTCGTAAGCGCCGAGAGCTTTAAAGATCTCCTTCACCCGGGCGTAAAGAGGCTCGACGTTGGCTTCTTCGTTGAAGCAAGGTGTTACGATCGTTATCTTTTTCATGGTTTACCTGCTGTCCCGGAATCGGCCTTCTTGCAGAATTTCAGATACGGGTCCTTTCTTACGGTCTCAAGGTCGAGTTCGTTTAATTTTGACGCGTAATATAAGTAGAGCTGCCTGATCCCTTCCTCATAAGAGGTGAAGTTAAAGCCGCCAAGTTCCTTCACTAGGCGCTCGCTGCTGCCGGTATACTCCGTATTCATGCCGGGATTGAGCACTTTAACTTCGCTTTTATTCTTGCCGGCGGAATTCACCATTTCAGCCAGCGAGACCAGGTCTACCGGGTCGGCGGGCGTGATATTGTAGTGGGCGTATGTTGGAGCTTTCTCCGACAATCTTCCGACCAGTTCGCAAAAATCGCCTATCCACAGGTAGTCGAAGACCACGTTCTGGTTTATAACTATCGGCAACCCCAGCAGGTTCTTCACTATAGCGTTGGAAATGAACTTGAAAGTGTAGTCCTCGTATTTGCCGTAGAGGCCAAAAATACGCAGGCAGGTGATATTCCCGGCCTTTTCTATGTACTTCGAGATCAGGTACTTCGCGTACCCGTAATCGTCGGCCGGGACATGGGCGTCGAAACTCTCCTCGGTGATCTTGGGAACGCCGTACCGCTTGTCGTACTCCGCACCGCTCCCCATGCTTATCATGCGCATGCCGGGGCCCAGGCAGCGGGCAAGGTTCATAAACATCCGCAGGTTGCCCGCCACCACATCCGCAGCCCCGGCGTCATACCCGGTCTTGCGCGCGCCGCCGATGGTGGCGCAGTGGATCACCAGGTCGGGCTCGGACGAGGTAATATAGGCGCGGACGGCGTCCGCGTCCAAAAGGTTCAATTCCCCCCGCAGCGGAGACAGCACTGCCACGTCGCGGGCACCGGAAAGGAAATATTCCTTCAGGTTTTTCCCGACGAAACCGTTGGTTCCGGTTATGAGTATCTTCTTTTCCGCCATAATTAATCTTCCACCGGGGGCACTATCATCTGCGCCCGGAACTCCTCCCTTTCCAGGAAAGGGAACATATCCTCGAGCGGCCGGGAAACCATCTTACCGTCAGGGCGCTTGATGGAGTAGACCGTCGGTATTATCAGCTGGTCCGCCGAGCAGATTATCTCGCAGAGCACCGGCCCCTTGGCGGCCAGCGCCGCCTTCACGCGGGCAGGCAGTGACGCGGGCTTGTCCGCCAGTATCCATTTCATTCTGTAAAGTTCCGCCACCTTCTTCCATTCCGGCAGGGACACGCCGCTGCCGGCGTCGACCCCGACGAACATGCTCTGAAAAAAATTCCGCTGCGTCGTCTTTATGGAAGCGTAACCGCCGTTATTGAAGACGAACATCTTGATAGGGAGACCGTAATGGGAGATCGTCTCCAGCTCCTGCAGGTTCATATGCATGGAGCCGTCGCCCGTAATACAAAGCACCCGTCCGCGCCCCAGCGCGGCCGAGGCGCCGATGGAGGCCGGTACGGCGTACCCCATGGCGCCGAGCCCGCCGGAGGCAAGGTAGCGCTGCCCCTTCTTAATGGAAACCGCCTGGGACATAACGTAGGACGAACTGCCGGAGTCTATGACGATAGCATCGTGTTCCGAGGAAAGTTCGGAAAGGACCTCCGCGAAATAATAGGTATTCACTTTCCCGCCGGGTTTGCGGTATTCGGGGAGCACTACGGGGTAGCGGTTTTTCCAGCCGCGGCACTTCGCAGCCCAGGCAGGCCAATCGCTCGAGGCCGGGCCTTTTTTAAAAGAGGACATAGCCTTCAGGAATTTCGATGCGTCGCTCTTTATGAAACGGTCTATGCGCACCGTCTTCTTTGAATGTTCGACCGCATCGGGATCCACTACCAGCACCTTCGCCCCGCGCGCGAATTTGGAATATTCGTGCCCCGTCAGGTTTATGCTTAACCGCGTCCCGATGCAGAGCAGCAGGTCGGCGTTCTGCACCGCGAAGTTGGCCGCCCGGTCGCCTTTTATGCCCGGCCTGCCTACGTAAAGCGGGTGAGAGGTAGGCATCAGGTCTATGCCCAGGCGCGGGGTCACAACGGGAAGCCCGTTCTTCTCGGCGAACTTCATCAGCAAGTCCGCCGCGCCTGATATGCGCACACCCTGCCCGGCCACCAGCACGGGCCTGGAAGCGCCGGAAAGCGCCTTGCGCACGGCGGCGATCTCGGAGGGCGCGGCCGCGGGAACGGGGTCCTTGAAACCCTCGGCCCGGGGGTTGAAGCCGCGAAGCTTTCGCGGGTCTATCGGGGAGCCCTGCACGTCCAGGGGCACATCTATCCACACCGGCCCTGGACGGCCGTATGAGGCCAGAAACATGGCTTTTTCAAGATGGTAGCGTATATCCTCCGGTTTATCCACCATGGCGCTGTACTTAGTGATGGTACTGACCATGGGCAGGATGTCGGCTTCCTGCACGCCGAACTGCCTGAGGCCCTTGAGCCCGGATTTATGAATGGTCTGGGAATACTTGCTCTGCCCCGAGACCACAAAGACCCGACTGGAGTCCTGCCAGGCCCCGACCACGCCTGTGATCGCGTTGGTGGCGCCCGGCCCGGTAGTGAGGAGCGCGGCCCCGAAAGCGCCGCTGATCTTCGCGTAGCCGTCTGCGGCCATCGTGACCGCCTGCTCGTTATGGCAGCAGACATAGCGCAGCCGCTTGTTGCGGCCCAGGGCGTCGGTCAGGTGCATGATCCCGCCGCCGGAGACCATGAACACGGTATCAGTGCCGAGCGGCCCCCGCAAAAAATCCATTATATAATCTGCTACCCTCATTTTTCCTCCGTCCGCATCAGGTTGGCAAAATATTTACGGTGAGAAGTGGGCGTTATTATGGAGAACGGCAGCGAGACCGACTGGAAATATTCCCAGGCCCGCTCAAGTTCGCTCTTAAAAAGCCCGTAGCGCAGCGAGGCCACCTCTTTCTCGTCGGGGCGGCCGTCCTCGTTGTAGAAATACGTCAGGCTGCCTTCGTCGTTCAGGTAACCGTCCATCCCGGCGGCATAGACGCCCGAAGCGCCCATCTGTGCGGAAAGCAGCATGGCGGAGATCGCCACGTTTATGTTCACGGGGCGCTGCACGTCGTCCTCGAGCGGGGCGGCGGAGGCGTCGGGCGCGGGTTCCACTTCGAAGAATTCATACTTGCCGCCGTAATTCTCCTCAACGAACCGTTTGCCGAAAAAGGAAGGGACCAGCACGGTGCTTCGCGGGTCGATGGTTTTGACATCCGAAAGAAAGCGCTTCCTGCTGACAAAAACGTGGAAGTCGGGCGAGTATTCGGCCGGCAGCCTGTTCACCCCGACCAAGACGCAGTTCTCGGCCTTGGCGAAGGCGAGGATCTTTTCGGAATACTTCTTAATAGACGGGCCGTTGGCCAGCACCAGGAATTTGCGTCCCGAAAAAGCTTTTCCCAAGGCGAATTTTTCGAGCTTGCGGTAATCTTTGGCCTGGACCACGGTGAACTGGTCCGAGATAAGATTCTTGGCCTCTTGGGTTTCCGAAACCCCCACCGGCACGTAAAACCTGGAATCGAGGGCCTTGCTCAGCATCTCGGGGGAATAGGAAATAGGGCATTTCTCCTTTATCGCGGCCAGAATATCCCAGATCTCGTCAATGGTATAAGCTTTCTTGGCGAAAAGCTCGGTCGCATAATAGGGGTGGATACCTTTCAGCCCGCTCAGGAAGGACGGGATGGAATAGCCCCAGTTCAATTTCTTGTAAAGGTCCAGAAAATAACGCTCCGCTACGTCCAGATAGGGAACTGGATTGTAGTTCTTGTCGCCTTTTTTCTCAAGGTAGCCCAGGATGGCTTCCACGGGGAGGTTGCCGCTGCCGCGCCCCATCCCGAAGATTGAGGCGTCCACATGCGTGGCGCCTGCCTGGATGGCGGCCAGGGTATTGGCGAAAGCCATCTGCATATTGTTATGCGGGTGAAAGCCTATGTTAACTATTCCGGCGTCGCGCAGCGCCTTCATGTTGGCCGGGATATCTTCCGGCAGAAACGAGCCGAAACTGTCCGCGAAATAAACCGCCTGCACCCGGTCCTTGGCCGCCCAGCCGGAGAGTTTCTTGAAATGCTCTCCGGACATCTCGGAATAAGCCATCAGGTTCAGGAACACCTCGTAGCCCTTCTCCATCAGAGCTTCCGCTTGGCCCATGGCCTTTTCGAGCGTGTCGGGGTAAGTCGCAACGCGGACCACCTTAACCGGCGTAGTGCCGGACGAGCGGGGAACGAAGAGCGAAGCGTCGGATTTACCGGAGTCTATCATCACGGCGAGCTTGCATTTGTCGTAAGGGGTAACCAGTTTGGAAAGGAAGGCGTCGCGGCAGTAGCCGAACTCGCCTAGGCCCTTTACGGAGTCGGGGAACCTGTAGCCCATTTCGAAGTAATCTACGCCGGACCGGGCCGCGGCGTAGTAGGCGGCGCGCACGCAGTCGCTGGAAAATTCCCAGTGATTAAGATGTCCGCCGTCGCGTATAGTGCAGTCCAGTATTTTAGGCATCAGTCACCCACCTTTAACTCAGTAAGGGAAAGAACCACGCAGCGCGTGAGTTTCCTCAGTTCTTCTATCGGAACCTGTCCGGTGGCCACCGCGACGGGGCATTTAAGGCCGGCCCGCTCGGCCATAAGGATATCCATGGGCGCGTCGCCGACGCAGGCCACGCTTGAAGGCGGCAGGCCCAGCATCCCCGCTGCAGCCATGCCTGGCTTGCCGCTTTCCTTGGGCTCCGGCGATGACTCCCGGCCCAGCACTACCTGAAAATAGCCTGAAAGTCCCAAATACTTTAGTATACCTGCCGAACTTGCGGCGCTGTCCGAAGTTACCAGCGCGCACGGGATACTCCTGGCCTTCAAGTCCTTTAAAAGCTCACCCGCCCCCGGCAGCAGCTTCAGGTAGGGGTTCATCGCGCCAGCGAACTCGGCGTGCACGGCTGAGAATATTCCTGATACCTCCGGATATTCCATCTTCCGGCCGGTGCCGCGCAGGAAAGTGGTTACGGCCTTTATAACCTCGTCGCGGCTTTTTAAAGCTATCGGGCCTTCCGGCAGCAGCTTCCCGCTGCCCTCGTCATACCCCATGGCCCTCGCAAGCCCGGCGCGCAGCCCGGGTCCGCCGCCCAGCTTCGCCGCGATGGCGGCGGCGCGCCTGCGTATGATCTCACCCCAGTAGACATGGCTGTCTATAAGGGTTCCGTCCTTGTCGAAGATAACTCCGGCAACGCCCTCTATTTTCCAGCCATTCGAACTAAGTGAGACCATCAGCCCATATACCTCACGGACGCGCCCACCAGTCCCGCGGCTATGACGCGCGCCTCTTCGAAAACCTTCTTATTCTCCAGAAAATCTTCCCTGGCTATCAAAGCGGAGACTATCTTGCGGGCGTAGGACCCCAGCGCTACTCCGTGGGAGCGTATCCCGAATAGCTGCGCCAGCATGGTCGTTTTGGAATTGGTCCCTCCCGAAAGCATAAGGAAGACCGGGAGCCCAGCCCTGTCCACTATCTGGCCCGTCCCCAACGCCTGCAGCGTGGTGGATTCTTTGTCGTCGCAGCCGCTCATGGGCGCGCCGTCAGCCTGGATTATGGTGGAATACGCCGGGCGTTTAGCGATGAACCGTTTAACGCGGGAGAGCAGCTGCCTGTCGCCAAGTCGGCTGCGGTCGATGCAGAGGCTCAGGATCCCGTCGAAACAGTCCTGCATTTCCGTCCACTGCGAGAAAGCCAGTTCCTCGTCTTCGGTTACGGCATGCAGTTCCAGGGAATCCAGCCCAAGCTTCAGCAGCGGCGGCAGTACTTTGGAAAGCGGCTCCGGCTCCGAAATAATGGTTATCGCCTTTGCGGGGCAGACCAGGGCGCAGGCGCCGCAGCCGATGCAGCGCATGGACTGCACTTTGTATTTTTCGCCGGGCGTTATCGCGTGCTGTATGCCGCAGGCTTCCGCGCATTTGCCGCAGGCCACGCATTTAGCGGGGTCTATAAGCGCTTTGCTGACGTGCGGATCGCCCTTTATCCCCACGCTCACGTTAAGGAATTTCTCTTTCCGGCTTTTTCCGGCTCGTTCGAGGCCGCGGCAGGCCGCCTTAACCACTTCTTCTTTTGCGGAAAGGTCGAAATAGTCCGCCCCGGCCGAGGCGTAGAGGCAAACTAGTTTCTCCACCTCGACGGAGTCTTCGTTGCCGGCGCCGCATACGAGTTTAAAACATTTCCTGCTTTCAAGATTTTTCTTAAGCGGCATAGGGTTATAAACCTTGGAAACTTCCGAATACCCCGACTATGTAGCGGAGCATTTCTTGCGTCATCCCGGGATAAACGCCTATCCAGAAAGTATCGTTCATCACGCGGTCGGTGTTCTCAAGCGCGCCGGCTACGCGGTAGCCTTTGCCGGACTTGCGCATCTCGTCGAAGCAGGGATGCTTCACCAGGTTGCCGGCAAAAAGCATGCGGGTCTGCACTTTGTTCGCTTCGAGGTGCGCCACCAGCTGTTCGCGCGTGAAGCCGGCTTTCTCTTTTACGGTTATCAGGAAACCGAACCAGCTGGGGTCGGACTTGGCCGTGGGCTCCGGCAGCACAAGCTGTTTGGAGAAAGGCGACAGCGCTTTGCGCAGGTAAGCCCAGTTCTTTCTGCGGGCCCCGGCGAAGGCCGGGAATTTCTTAAGCTGGGCCAGCCCGACGGCCGCCTGCATCTCGGTGGCTTTCAGGTTGTAGCCGAAGTGGGAATAAACGTATTTATGGTCGTAACCCAGCGGCAGCTCGCCGAACTGGCGGGTGAAACGGTTGCCGCAGGTATTATCTTTCCCCGACGGGCACCAGCAGTCCCGGCCCCAGTCGCGGAAAGATTCAGCCAGGCGCTTCAGCAGCGGGTCGTTAGTGTAGACCGCGCCGCCTTCCCCCATGGTCATATGGTGCGGCGGGTAAAAACTGGAGGTCCCGATGTCCCCGAAAGTCCCGGTGAATTTACCGGCGTAGCGGGAACCGAGCGCGTCGCAGTTGTCTTCGACGAGCCACAGGTCATGTTTAACGCAGAAGGCTTTCACGGCCTTGATATTGAAGGGATTGCCCAGGGTGTGGGCCAGCATGACGGCTTTGGTCTTTTTCGAGCGGGCTTTTTCCAGCAGCGAGCAGTTGATATTGTAGGACGGGAGCTCCACGTCGACGAAGACCGGAATGGCGCCGTACTGTATTATCGGCGTTACAGTAGTCGGGAAGCCGGCGGCCACGGTTATCACTTCGTCGCCGGGCTTTATGCGCCGCGCGCCCAGCTTGGGCGAGGTAAGGGCCATGAAAGCGATCAGATTGGCGGAAGAGCCGGAGTTCACCAGCGAAACGTACTTAACGCCCAGGTAGGCGCCAAGCTGCTTCTCGAATTCGGCGCAGTAGCGGCCGGAGGTCAGCCAGAAATCAAGCGCGGTGTCGGTAAGGTTTATCATTTCCTTATCGTCGTAAACCCGCCCGCCGTAATTGACGAAACTTTCTCCGGGCCTGAAAGCCGGTTTCTTATGGAACTTCTTGTAGTAAGCGGTGACCTTCGTGAAGATCTCTTTGCGGGCGTTCAGTTCTTGTTTAGTCATTGGCGGTGTATTCCCTTATTTGTTCAAGGCAGACTTCGCGCATATCTTCCTTGGCGGAGTAAGCTTTGGTCCAGGAGACTATCCTGTCTATCGCCTGGCCGATATGCCAGCGCGGCGTCCAGCCGAGCTCACGCCGGGCTTTCGTAGAATCAAGTTTAAGGAAATGCGCTTCGTGCGGGTGCCGGCCTTTGTCCAGGACATAACCCGGGGCTTCCGGCCAGGCCGCGAACATCCGCTTCACTATCCATTCCACGTCCTTGGCGTCCCCTGCGTCCGGGCCGAAGTTCCACGCCCCGGCAAAGCGGGGCCCGTGGGTATAAAGCAGTTCCGCCAGCCGCAGGTAGCCCGCAAGCGGCTCCAGCACGTGCTGCCAGGGGCGGATGGCGCGCGGATTGCGGATGCGCACCTTCTCGCCTTTAAGCGCGGCGCGTATCATGTCGGGGATAAGCCGGTCGGCGGCCCAGTCCCCCCCGCCTATAACGTTGCCGGCGCGCGCCGTCGCCAGCGCCACGCCGTGCGTTTTATAATCGGCGGGGTTGAAAAATGAATTGCGGTAAGCGGAGGTCACCAGTTCCGAACAGGCTTTGCTGCTGGAATAAGGGTCGTAGCCGCCCAGGGGCTCCCCCTCTTTGTAGCCGCGCAAGTGTTCCTTGTTCTCGTAGCACTTGTCGGTGGTGACGTTCACCACGGCCTTCACAGTGCCGCAGGCGCGCACGGCCTCGAGCAAATTCACCGTGCCCATCACATTGGTCGCGTAAGTCTCGGCCGGAGCCCGATAGGACTCGCGCACCAGCGGCTGGGCGGCCATGTGTATCACTATCTCCGGCCCGGAGGCCAGCACGGCGCTCTTAAGCCTGGCAGCGTCTCGCACGTCGCCGATATTGGACTTAATCCGCCGGTCCAGGCGGCACAGTTCGAAAAGACTGGGCTTCGTCGGAGGCTTCAGTGCGTAACCCGTCACTTTTGCGCCAAGGGCGTCCAGCCAGATAGTCAGCCAGGCGCCTTTGAAACCGGTGTGCCCGGTCAGGAATACTTTTTTGCCCTGCCAGGAGTTCATTTCCACACCTTCCAAGGCGCTTTGCCGGACTGCCACAGGGCTTCAAGCTCAATCTTGTCGCGCAGGGTATCCATGCACTTCCAGAAGCCGGGATGCCGGTAGGACATAAGCCTGCCCTTGGCAGCCAGCGTCTCCAAAGGCTTGCGCTCCCAGATGGTTGCGTCCCCATCCTTGATATAATCGAAAATTTCAGGTTGAAGCACGAAGAAGCCGCCGTTTATCCAGATCCCGTCGCCCTTAGGCTTCTCCTCGAAAGATTTGACCGCGCCGTTAGCTGACATTTTGACGGCGCCGAAACGCCCGAGGGTCTGGATAGAAGTCATGGTGGCCAAGCCGCCCTTTTTCTTATGGAAGGCCGCCAGCTTCTTAAGATCCACGTCTGCCACGCCGTCGCCGTAGGTAAGCATGAAAGGTTTCTTGCCGATATATTCCTGCACGCGCTTAATACGGCCGCCGGTCATTGTGCTCAGCCCAGTGTCAACCAAAGTCACCTTCCAGGGTTCGGCTTTCTTGTGGTGTACTTCCATCCGATTATTGCACATGTCTATGGTCACGTCGGCCTGGTGCAGGAAGTAGTTGGCGAAATACTCCTTTATCATGTAGCCCTTGTAACCGAGGCAGAGCACGAAATCGTTGAACCCGTAATGCGAGTAGATCTTCATGATATGCCAGAGCATGGGCTTCAGGCCTATCTCGGCCATCGGCTTCGGCTTCAGGTCCGTCTCTTCGCTCAACCGCGTTCCCATACCGCCCGCAAGAATAACAACTTTCATGTTTTCTCCTAAAATGGGGACAGGCTACTTTATTTTTTCGCGTCGTGCCCTATGCTATCCGCCGAAACGTTCACAGCTTTGCCGTCCTTCCAGATGGCCAGCGGGCGGCCGGATTTTTTATGAGCGGCCACCACTTTCTTCACGGCCACCTTCATGGCTTCTTCGGCCTTATCCTGCATCGATTGTCTTTTTTTCATAGATGTGCCTTTTCGGTTATCATGGTGTATACCTCCGCGTTCTCAATCGTCAGACTGCCGTTAGCGCCTTTAGCCGCCAGGACTGGTGCTACCCCTGAATTATCGAAAAGCATCCAGGTATGCGTGAAAGGCTGATACACGTTGAAGAAATTATCGATGGAGCGGTTGAAGCGGCGGCTGACGTCCACGGCGGGGACGTTATGCCCGCCGTCGGCCACCCTGTTCTTTATGCGCAGCAGCGAAAGCTCGGCGCCCGGAACCCACAGGAAAAAGATATGCACTTTGTACCCGTTGGCTTCCAGCCTGCGGAACTGCCTTAAATGGGTCTTCCCGGATAAAGTAGTTTCGAAACCGAAGTCCTCGCCGTTATTGGAGAACTCGTGGATGCGGCTGAGCACCAGCCGCCCCGCTTTTATCGCGGCCGATTTCGGCGCAAAGGGCGACAGGCCCTGCGCTATCAGGTCGGCGTTCACGAAGTTCGGGCACTTGGCGTAGTTGGGCAGGAACTCCCGGGCGAAAGTAGTTTTGCCCGAGCCGTTCGGCCCCGCCACCACGTAAACGTTATTGTTTCCCATTTTTAGCTTTTTCGCCCGTAGATGTCTTTAAGCCGCACGATATCGTCTTCTCCGACGTATTCCCCGTTCTGCACCTCTATCATTTCCAGCGGGACCTTGCCCGGGTTCTCCAGGCGGTGCACCGTGGACTTGGGCACGTAGGTGCTCTCGTTCTCATGCACCATCGTGGTCTTCTTGCCCAGGGTCACCTTGGCGGTACCCTTCACTATTATCCAGTGCTCGCTGCGGTGGTAATGCAGCTGGTGGCTGACTTTCTGGCCGGGTTTCAAAACGATGCGCTTGATCTTGTAGCGGGGGCCTTCCTCCAGCACTACGAAGTAGCCCCACGGGCGGTAGGTGGTCAGATGCTCCACCACTTCTTTGCGCTTGAGCTCTTTAAGCTGGTCCACCACCTCTTTAACGCGCTGCGCCTGGCCGCGCCGGGCGATAAGCAGGGCGTCCACGGTGTCGATGATTATCAGGTCTTTAAGGCCTATAAGGGAGATCAGTCTTTTCTCCCCCATGACGATGGTGCGCTTGGTATCCAGCGCCAGCACGTCGCCCACTTTCACGTTCCCCTCGGCGTCCGGCTTTATAACTTCCGGCAGGGAATCCCAGGAGCCGACGTCAGACCACAGGATATCGATCGGGAGAACAGCCGCTTTTTTGGATTTTTCCATCACGGCGTAGTCTATCGAGATGGAAGGCATATTCCTGAAGTCGGCTAGCATCTTCGCCAGGGTCAGGCCCATCTTGCGGCCTATCTCCGGCGCGTAAGCCTTGAACTCGGAGAGCATCGTCCCGATGGTGAAAGAGAACATCCCGGAGTTCCAGTAATAGTTCCCGTCCTTCAGATATTTCTCGGCGGTCTTCAGGTCCGGCTTCTCGGCGAACTTCGCGACCTTGCAGACCCCGCCGTTGCCGCGGGCCTTGCCGCCTTTTTTTATATAGCCGTAGCCCGTCTCCGGGCGGCTGGGCTTTATCCCGAAGGTGACTATGCTGCCGGCTTTCGCGGCGGCCTCGGCCTGCAGGGCGTATTTGGCGAATTTTTCTACCGGCTCAATTATATGGTCCGACGGGCAGATGAAGATCACCTCGTCCTTCGGGGCTTTGAGCTTTTCCTGGCAGTATTTCATTACCAGGGCTATGGCCGGGGCTGTATTGCGCCCGACGGGCTCGAGGATAACATTGTCCTCCATGGCCGGGGAAACCGACCTCAGGTCCGCCTGCACGTGGAACCGGTAATCTTCGTTCGTGATGACGAAAATATCCTTGAGCGGGACCACCGCGGCCAGCCGCTCCACCGTCTGGGCCAGCAGGGATTTGCCGCCGTTCAGCTTTATAAATTGTTTGGGCAGGCCGTAGCGGGAAACGGGCCAAAGTCTTGTTCCGGAACCGCCGGCCAGGATGACAGCTTTCATTGTTTCACCTCGAGACGTTTAATATCCGCAGCAACCATTATTGCGACCAGTTCTTTAAATTCAGTTTTGGGCGCCCAGCCCAGTTTCTCCCTGGCTTTGGTGGCGTCGCCGGTAAGCAAGTCCACGTCCAGCGTCCGGTAGAATTCCTTCGAAACTTCCACAAGCGTCTTGCCTGTGGCGGAGTCCACGCCTTTTTCGTCCACTCCTTTACCGCGCCATTCAAGCCGGAAGCCGGCCGCCAGGAAGGCCGCCTCCACGAATTCGCGCACCGTGTGGGTTTTGCCGGAGGCCAGGATATAATCCCCGGCCTCGGGCTGCTGCAGCATCAGCCACATCCCTTCCACGTACTCTTTGGCGTAGCCCCAGTCGCGCCGGGAATCCAGATTACCGACGGTAACCTTCTCCTGCAGGCCTTTCTTGATGCGGGCCACGGAAGAGGCTATCTTCCGCGTAACGAACTCTTCGCCGCGCAGCGGGCTTTCGTGGTTGTACAGGATGCCGTTGGAGGCGTGGAGGGCGCGCGCGTCGCGGTAGTTCACTGTTATCCAGTGGGCGTAAAGCTTGGACACCCCGTAAGGGCTCCTGGGGTGGAAAGGGTTGGTCTCGTTCTGCTGGGCGCTGCCGGTGCTGCCGAACAGCTCCGCCGTCGACGCCTGGAAGAACCTGATCTTCGGCTGCACTTTGCGGATGGCCTCCAGCAGGCGCGTCACGCCCACCGCGTTTATCTCGGCGGTCAGGATAGGCTGGTCGAAGGAGGTCTGGACGAAGCTCTGCGCGGCGAAGTTGTAAACCTCGTCGGGCTGGATCTTCTCCAGCGCGTCCATTATATTGGTGAGTTCCAGGATATCCAGGAAAACGTCTTTTACGCGGCCCTCTATGCCCAGCTCGCGCAGGCGCCACAGGCCGGAATCGCCGGTGCGGTCGGCGCCGTAAACCTCGTAGCCCTTGGAAAGCAGCAGCTGGCTCAGATAAGCCCCGTCCTGCCCGCGGTTCCCGGTGATCAAAGCTTTTTTCATAGAGAGAAATTGCCACAAAAATGCACAAAATTATGATTTAGAAAATGCATTTTGTTTTTCTGGATTAATTCTTTCTTGTGCCTCTTTGTGGCTATATTTCTTAGCAGTTCTTCACCTGACCGAAGCCGGCTTTCGCGAGGCAATGCTCGCTCAGGGCTATCTGCAGGTCGCTCGCGGCCATTTCGGCCACCAGCTGTTCGAAAGTGACTTCCAGCTTCCAGCCCAGCACGCGCTTTGATTTGGCGGGGTTGCCCAGCAGCGTCTCCACTTCGGCGGGGCGGTAGAACTTCGGGTCCACGCGCACTATCACGTCGCCTTTCTTGACCTTGATCTCGGCGGCGAGCCCGGGCAGGGGCTTCAGGGCTTTCACGTAGCCGGTTTCCCCTACGCCTTTCCCCTTCCAGCCTATGGTTATCCCCAGTTCTTTGGCGGCCAGCTCGATGAATTTGCGCACGGTGTACTGTTTCCCCGTCGCTATCACGAAATCTTCGGCCTTTTTCTGCTGCAGGATAAGCCACATCGCGCGCACATAGTCCCTGGCGTGGCCCCAGTCGCGCAGCGAGTTCATATTGCCCATATAAAGGCAGTCCTGCTCGCCCAGCAGGATGCGGCCCATGGCGCGGGTGACCTTGCGGGTCACGAATTCCTCGCCGCGGCGCGGGCTTTCGTGGTTGAACAGGATGCCGCTGCAGGCGAACATATCGTAGGATTCGCGGTAGTTGATGGTTATCCAGTAGGCGTACATCTTGGCCACGCCGTAGGGGCTGCGCGGGTAGAAAGGGGTTTTTTCGCTCTGCGGTATCTCCTGCACCTTGCCGAACAGCTCGGAGGTGGAGGCCTGGTAAATGCGGGTCTTTTTAGCCAGGCCCAGCAGGCGGACGGCCTCGAGCAGCCGCATGGTGCCCAGCCCGTCGCAGTCGGCGGTATATTCGGGCTCTTCGAAGCTCACGGCCACGTGGCTCTGCGCGCCCAGGTTGTAAATTTCGTCGGGCTTTATCTGCGCTATCAGCCGGGTGAGGTTGGTGGAATCGGTAAGGTCGCCGTAATGCAGCTTGAGCTTGGGGTGCTTTAAAATGTGGTTTATGCGGACTGTGTTCACCGAAGCGGCGCGGCGGCGTATGCCGTGCACTTCGTACCCTTTGTTCAGAAGAAACTCCGCCAGGTAAGATCCGTCCTGTCCAGTGATCCCGGTTATCAAAGCTGTTTTCATGTTTTCTCCGTCGCTCTTATAATATAGTTATTATACAAAAGAAAAAAACCGGAAATCTTCACGATTCCCGGTCCTTCCGTCCCCCTGATTTTTCCTGATTCCCGACTCCCGATTCCTGATTCCCCCTAAATCTCTATCTCCAATCCGTCTTTCGCCCCCAGAGTTTCAGGGAACACCTTGCGGGCCTCCCGCAGCCCCATAGCGCGCAAGGCCTTGGTTTTATACCTGTCCCCGGAGAAATGGGTAAGCACCAGGCGCTTCGCTCCCGATTCGACGGCCAGCTTGGCGGCAGCCGCGGGGTTAAAGTGGGGCCAGGACGGGTTGGACTCTCCCGGCAGGTGGGAGCATTCGGTCAACAGCAGGTCCGCGTCTTTCGCCAGCGTCAAAGCGTTGGGGCAGTAGCCGGTGTCGGTGCAGTAGGTTATGGTTTTCCCCTCCAGCCTGAACCGCATCCCCAGCACGGGGTCGGCGTGGATCAGCGGCAGGGTGGTAAGTTTGAACGGCAGTTCTTTCGCCTGGTCGGGCAGTTCCAGCACTTTCACGGGGAAGTGGAGCCTGTCCAGCGGCATAGTGAAAGGCTTGTTCACGAAAGTGTTCAGTATTTTGCGCGTGCCCTTCCCGCCGCAAATGGTCATGTTGCTCTTGAACTTGAATTTGATCAGGATGTGCAGCCCGGCGATATGGTCCAGGTGGAAATGGCTGAGGAAGATGAAGACCGGCTTCGTCCCGTCGCAGTATTTATCCAGCTTGTATATCCCGTTGCCGGCGTCGAGCACTATGTCCCATTTCCTGGTCTTGATCAGCGTACAGACGGTATTCCCCGTCCCGCTGTCATACCACCCGTTAGTCCCTAAAAAAAATAGTTTCATACTCTATATTCTTCGCAATATCCCTGCTCCTCTTCCTCCTCCCCCTCTGTGTCTCTGTGGTGAATTTTTTTCCCGTTTCTTATTTTCCGCCGTAATTCTTTTTTATCCAGTTTTTATACGCGCCGGATTTCACGTTCTGCACCCAGCCGGGATTCGCAAGATACCAATCCACCGTTTTGCCCAGACCCGTCGAGAAACGCTCGGTAGGCTGCCAGCCCAGCTCTTTTTTTATCTTGCTGAAATCTATAGCGTAGCGTCGGTCGTGGCCGGCGCGGTCTTTGACGTAGGTGATAAGCTCGGCGTATTTTTTTCCGGCCAAAGCTTTGTTGTGGCGGGCCGGCACGGCGCGCTCCAGCGCGGCGCAGATGCCTTTTACCACGTCGATGTTCTTCATCTCGCAGTTGCCGCCCACGTTATAGGTTTCCCCCGCGCGGCCTTTGTTGATTATTTTCCAGATAGCGGCGCAGTGGTCCTCTACGTAAAGCCAGTCGCGCACCTGCAGGCCGTCGCCGTATACCGGCAGCGGCTTGCCTTCCAGCGCGTTCAGTATAGCCAGCGGGATCAGTTTCTCGGGGAAATGGTAAGGCCCGTAATTATTGGAGCAGTTCGAGATAGTCACGGGCAGGACGTAGGTATGGCTATAAGCCCGAACCAAATGGTCTGACGAAGCTTTGGAG
>Ga0079306_1000390_pt1 | contig 41744 bp, 39 predicted proteins | sample Methanotroph_Enr_FD_79181 | JGI IMG/M metagenome (GOLD analysis project Ga0079306, IMG submission 79181) | Enriched soil microbial communities from Old Woman Creek wetland in Ohio, USA - Methanotroph_Enrichment_5 | ecosystem: Environmental > Terrestrial > Soil > Wetlands | place: USA: Ohio... | reverse complement strand
CTTCATGCGCTCATCATCGGTCTGGTCCAGACGGGCCTTTGAATCGGCATGTTGGTCGATCACAGTGCGCAAATGTCGATATGCCGGATGAGTAAACGCATCCACTTCAATGTGCGTCCATTCGACGACCAACTCGGGCATTTGGAGACGCGCTTTGAGAACTTCACGTTCAAGGGCCAAGCGAGGTTCAGAAGGATTTGGACGCCATGAAGAATCTGCGGCAGGAACGTTCTCTTCTTGTGGGCTTGCAACCGCCCCCCGACCAACTGCGGTTGCGACTGTTTCCACTTCCACGCCCAACCAACCCGCCAGCAACCTGATGTATTCAGGGCGAAGGGACTTGTCGCGAATCTGCGCAAGGATTGGTGCAGCCGCGTTAAGTGCGTTTACTCTCCCTTCGGCAGTTGCAAGGTCGTGCTGGTTGAGTTCGGTGCGAATCGCAAATTCAAAAAGTGGAACGCGTCGCGCAATGAGATCGCGAAGGGCGAGATCGCCTTTCTGCTGACGCAATTCGGCGGGGTCAAGACCATTAGGTTCCACAGCAACGAATGTTTGCGTGACGAACTTCTGATCCTCACTAAAAGCGCGAAGGGCTGCCTTCTGCCCCGCGGCATCCCCGTCGAATGTGAATATCACTTCGCCTCGGAACGCGTCATCATCCATGAGAAGTCGGCGCAATATTCGGATGTGGTCTGCGCCAAATGCAGTCCCACATGTCGCCACCGCCGTGGTAATCCCTGCAAGGTGGGCCGCCATGACATCCGTGTATCCCTCAACTATGACGACCTGGCGCTTCTTTGCAATCTCCTTCTTGGCTCGGTCCAGACCGTATAGAACTTGGCTCTTCTTGTAGACGGGCGTCTCCGGTGTATTGAGGTACTTGGGGCCGTTATCTACTTCGTCGCTAGCAAGTTTCCTGGCACCGAATCCAACGACATCACCGGAGATATCTCGAATCGGCCAGATCAGTCGATTGCGAAAACGGTCAATCGGCCCGCGCTGTCCCATCTTGGACAGGCCTGCAACTTCCAACTCTTCGACAGTGAAACCTTGAGCGCGAAGATGTTTTGTCAGCGCATCCCATTCGTCGGGAGCGTAACCAACTTCAAAAGATGCGCATGCAACCTTGTCGAAGCCTCGTTTTGTCAGCAAATCTCGCCCGGTTTGGGCCTGTGGAGATTGGTTTAGTTGGTCCTGATAGAACTTGGCCGCTGCAGTATTGGCCGCTACGAGGCGGGAGCGCTGTCCAGTCGGGGTGGATGTGCCTGAGCGATTCTCCTCATAATGAAGGGTGTAGCCAATGCGCTCGGCAAGGCGTTCGACAGTTTCGGTGAAGGAGAGGTGGTCTATCTTCATGAGGAAGGCGATGACATCACCCCCGACCTGACAACCAAAGCAGTGAAAATAACCCTTGCTTGGCGTCACATGGAAGGAAGGAGATTTCTCATCGTGGAAAGGGCACAAACCCTTCTTCTGTCCGCCTCCTGCGTTTCTTAATTGAACATAGTCGCCAACGATCTCATCTATCGGAGCGCGATCGCGGATATATGCAACATCTTCATCTTTTATCCGCCCGCTCATGAATCAGATTCTATCCTTGAGGTAAGTCGAGCATGAAGGGTGTACGCGGCCGGATCTGTCAGGCTGGCGACTTGATCGATGACAACCCGCAGTCTCTCTGAATCGGTAGCGCAAGCCTCCCAATCTGCAAGAAAGATTGAATCTAGAGCAGCTGGAGCGGCAGCCAACAACATCTCAACAAGGTCAGTAATGACAACGCGCTGCTTGGCATATCGGTCTTGTGCAAGCGGAGTTCCGATCACATAGAGTCCAGCAACGGACTTGAGGAGCCCGACCTCAATTCGTTGCTCATGGGGTACTTCCAAATTGGCGTTGTACCTAACCAGTGCGTCTGTCCCATGTACCTTCCGCGTTTCTAGTTCGGCGGAGAGAACAAATCGCCCGATCAATTGGCTGGTCAAGTCCTTAATTCGAGCAAGCCCCTTATGCGTCCCGTCGTAATAAGAAGGCCAACAGGACAATTTCTGAAGTCGCCCAAGGGCCGCTCGAGCCTCAGACTCCGTGGCATCAATTGCATAATCTCGAACCATCACTTCGTGAAGTAACGGCAAATCCTCACTGAAATCAGTGACGCTCACCTGTCCTGCAACCAATGCATCTTCAAGGTCATGGACGCAATATGAAACATCATCCGACCAGTCCATGATCTGAGCTTCAATGCACCGCTGCTGCAATGGGGCACCTTGTCGCATCCACTCGAATACTTCGATGTCCTCGGCATAGACGCCGTACTTGACTTGATCTCCGTCTTGCCGCCAGGGATATTTCGTCACTGCGTCTAGAGATGCTCGTGTGAGATTCAACCCGGCTGATCGTCCTTGGTGGTCGAGCGTTTTGGCTTCAAGTCGGGTGAGCAAACGGAAACTCTGTGCGTTTCCTTCAAAACCACCGAAGTCTTGAGCAATATGCGCAAGTGCGCCTTCACCATTATGTCCAAATGGAGGATGCCCCAGATCGTGGGCCAAGCAGGCAGTATCTAAAAGATCTGGATCGGCACCAAGAGAATCTCCAAGTTCTCGTCCAATTTGGGCGACTTCGAGCGAGTGGGATAGTCGGGTACGTTGAAAATCATTCTCCCAAGGGACGGCCACTTGGGTTTTCGCCCCAAGCCTTCTCAACGAAGCCGAGTGAATCACTCGGGCCCTATCGCGCATGAACTCCGTCCGCCCAGGACGTTTTGCAGGCTCTGGAAAGAACCTTTCCAGGTCGTGGCGGCTGTATCCATTCACAAGCGCCATCCTAATGACCCCTAATGATCCAGGTGATCGCTAAGTTGAATTCCTCTGCGTCCTAACGTGACATAGGCCAAATAGGCTCCAGTCTCACGTACGAGGTAGTGAAAGTCAGCATGTAACAAGGAATTGGCACCCGTTCGCACGGGTGAGCAGGAACTCTTCGCCCCAAGATCATTGGCCATCGTCATCGCCCGAAGACAGTGATATGGATCAGTCACGATAACGACACGGTGCAGTCCTCGACGTTTCATTTCGGCGATGTAGCCCTGAGTACTAACCAAAGTGTCTCGACCTTTTGGAATCGCGATGACATCACCTCTGCCGATTCCATGAGAAACGAGCCATGCTTTGCTTGAGGCTGCCTCGGTCGTGCGATCACCTGGAGCACCAGCTCCTACAGTGATTATCAGGGGCGCGAACCCGAGTCCGTAGATCCGTTTGACCTCCACTAATCTAGCAAGCAGGGCCGAACTCGGGCGCCCATTGAATTGAGCCGCGCCGAGCACCACGATCACATCTGATTTCCTAGGAGTCGAATTGTGAGCGACGAACCACGTCTTACCCAATGTGAATATCGGAACAACAATCGCGATCAACAAGATCGCGCTGATGACTTTTCGGAGGACCTTAAATAGGAACACTTCAGCCGCCCGAAAAAGCGTCTTCGATTTCGATCTCCGCCAACTCGTCGGGATCCTTCAACCAACCATCAGGCAGCGTCACTGGTCGCCCATGACTTGTTCGTCCGCGCGGTGTGTCCCCAATCGCAATGGGATATGGCTGGTCGACAAGTTGATCCAATAGCGAGCGCAACTCCTGCAGTGACGAAACCATTCCGAATTGCCGGCGTAATTCACTGGGAACGCGAAATCCTTTCAAGTACCAGGCCATGTGCTTGCGGAGGTCTCTGCAACCGCGTTCCTCTGATTCAAAATACTCGACAATGAGTTGTGCATGACGAAACATGATTTCGCGCACTTCGAAAAGGGTTGGCAGATGTCGCGACTCATCACCGGCAAAAGCAGCAGCCAAGTCCTTGAATAACCACGGCCGTCCAAGGCATCCACGCCCAACAACCACTCCGGCACAACCGGTTTCCTCGACCATCGCAACTCCATCAGCGCCACTCCAGATGTCACCGTTGCCAAGAACTGGAACGCCGCTCGGTTTCAAGTGCTCAACTAATCGAGTAATGGCACTCCAGTCTGCCTTTCCTTCGTACATCTGCTCGGCCGTGCGAGCATGCAGGGCAACCCAGTTAACTCCAAGGTCGGCAGCCGACTGTGCTGCCTCCAAATATGTCTCATGGTCGCTATCGATGCCGATCCGCATCTTCACCGTCACTGGAATTCCAAATGGTTTTGCGGCATCCACTGCTGCACCGACAATGGAATTGAATAGGCGGCGTTTGTAGGGAAGGGCGGCTCCACCACCTTTTCTTGTCACTTTCGGAACAGGGCAACCGAAATTCATGTCGATGTGGTCGGCAAGATTCTCATTTCCAATCATGGTTACAGCAGCTCTCATCACATTGGGATCCACACTGTAAAGTTGCACTGAGCGAGGCCACTCTCCCTTGCCAGGGACAATCATGCGAAGGGTCTCAGGACGTCGCTCGATCAGAGCGCGCGCCGTCACCATCTCAGATATGAAAAGTCCTGCACCTTGCTCTCGTGCAAGTGTGCGAAAGGGCGCATTGGTAATCCCCGCCATCGGCGCCAAAACGACCGGAGGATTGATCGTATAGTCCCCGCTCGCCAGCCGAAGCGTAAGCGGTTTTATGAGCCTAGGAGTCGTGGCGCTAACCATGCCTCTACCTGATCAAGGGCGATGCGCTCTTGCGCCATGGTGTCGCGATGACGGATGGTCACAGCTTGATCTTCAAGCGTGTCGAAGTCGACCGTCACGCAATAGGGCGTACCGATCTCATCTTGACGACGGTATCGACGCCCGATTGCACCAGCGTCATCAAAATCAATGTTCCAATGCTTACGCAATTGTGCAGCCAAATCACGCGCCTTGGGAGAAAGATCTGCGTTGCGCGAAAGCGGTAGCACCGCCACTTTGACAGGGGCAAGGCGGTAATCAATTTTGAGTACAGAGCGCTTCTCCATCTCACCCTTCGCATTGGGCGCCTCGTCCTCGGTAAATGCATCCATGAGAAAGGTGAGTGTCGCGCGATCAACTCCGGCGGCGGGTTCAATCACAAAAGGCGTCCATCTCTCATTTTTCTCCTGATCGAACCACGAAAGATCCTTGCCCGAGGCCGCAGAGTGCGCCTTCAAGTCAAAGTCAGTGCGGTTGGCGATTCCTTCGAGCTCGCCCCACTCGGTGCCAGCAAATTCAAATTTGTATTCAATATCTGCGGTGCGCTTTGAGTAATGCGACAACTTCTCCTTCGGATGCTCGTAAATGCGCAATCGGGCAGGGTTGATTCCAAGATCTTTGTACCAAGCAAGACGTGTATCAATCCAATACTGATGCCATTCCTCATCGGTTCCGGGAACCACGAAGAATTCCATCTCCATCTGCTCAAATTCGCGTGTTCGGAAGATGAAATTTCCTGGCGTGATTTCGTTTCGAAATGACTTGCCTATTTGACCAATTCCAAAGGGAGGCTTCTTGCGAGATGTCGTTGCGACGTTATCGAAGTTAATGAAAATTCCTTGGGCGGTCTCTGGACGGAGGTAAGCCAACCCCGATTCGTCTTCAACAGGGCCGAGGAAAGTTTTGAGCAATCCCGAGAATTGCTTCGGCGTCGTGAACTGACCCTTGTTTCCACATGAAGGACAGTTGACCTCAGCAAGGGAGGTCGGCGGGCGCTTGTTCTTAGCTTCAAAGGCCTCTTCTAGATGATCAGCCCTGTAGCGCTTATGGCACGACGTGCATTCGGTAAGGGGATCTGAGAATGTAGCCACATGTCCAGATGCCTCCCACACTTCGCGGGCAAGGATGACACACGAATCAAGGCCCACGACGTCTTCCCGACCGGTGACCATCGACTTCCACCACTGCCGCTTGACGTTGTTCTTGAGTTCGATTCCAAGGGGCCCGTAGTCCCAGGCTGCCCGAAGGCCGCCGTAGATCTCACTTGAGGGATAAACGAATCCTCGGCGCTTGGCCAAACTGACAATGGTCTCTAAACGATCGGCCATGATTATCTCCATCCGGCTGGCTGTCGGCGGTGCACAACCGATGTAGTTGTAACCTGCGCCAACTTTACTCATCTTGGAGCTCAAACCTGGTATCTGACCGCACCTCCCCTAGAAAATGAAAATGACAATCATTTTCATTTCTGTTATCCTCTTGCCATGAATATCGCCGTCGGCTTGGCCGCCTTAACCGCCATCTCCACTTTTGTCGGCGGTTTCCTTGCCCATCGTTCCAGAGACCGTCTCCACCTCGTCCTCGGGTTGGCGGCGGGACTTCTCTTCGGCCTTGTCGCATTTGACCTCATGCCGGAGGTATTCCAACTCAACACATCGACTGTGGGCAATGTGCCGGCAGTCTCCCTTGCCTTCGTCGCGGGCTTTTTTGCTCTGCATTTCACCGAACAATTCTTCGCCTCCCACGAGCCGAGCGAGTCCGACTATGGACATGAACACAACCACTCAGCAAACGTCGCCGGCACACTGGGCGGAATTGCAATGGGAGGACATGTCTTCCTTGACGGTGTCGCCTTGGGTGTCGCTTTCCAGGTCAGCCACGCGCTTGGTCTTGCGGTCTTTATCGCCATCTTGGCACACGCATTTAGCGATGGTCTCAATACCGTCTCCTTCCTCATCAAGGGCGGTCATTGGAAAAAGCGCGCACTCTGGCTCTTGGGCGTCGATGCGATCATGAGAATTAGCGGCGCATCTCTGGGAGCGCACATCACCTTGAGCCAACCGTTGCTCGGTATTTATCTCGCCGTCTTCTCCGGCTTCGTCATCTATTTGGCAACATCGCATATCCTTCCTGAAGCTCACTCGCGACATCCATCGAAATTGACGATGCTTGCCACGGTAGTCGGAGTAGTCGCGATGTGGTTTGTTGTTGGATATGTTGGCCGGATATGAACAAATCCAGCACTCGCGTTCTGAATACTTTGCAACATGCCGGCGGATTTGCAAGCGCCCAGGAAGTGCACCAACTCATCACGCGACAAGGTGATCGAATTGGACTCACGACAATCTATCGAGCACTGCAAAGTCTCCAGAAAGAAAATATTGTAGACGTCCTTCGTCGCGACGATGGTGAGGCCATCTACCGCGTTTGCGGCGACGCACACCACCATCACCTTGTCTGCAAGAATTGCGGCAGAGCAGTGGAAATAGATGGTGGCGCGATCGAGAAGTGGGCTGAGGCCGTCGCGAAAGAACATGGATTTCGCGAAGTAGGACATAGCGCGGAAATTTTCGGGACCTGCTCGAATTGCCCCTAGCGACTAAAGAGTTTTGGCGATAGTTTCAAATAGCGCCATATGCATTCTCGAGTGCACCGAACTGGTTGCGTAGGGAAGAGTAGAAAATTTCGCAATAACCATCTCATGGACAGGGTCAATCCATAGATATTGGCCGTAGATTCCAACTCCATACATCTCACGATTCAATCCGTTTGTAATCCACCATTGATTCTTGTAGGAGCCTCCTGGGTGGAGCGATTGCATGTAATCCACCGACGCAATTGAGGCTGAGGCTCCAGATTCCGTCTCCTCTATCCAACGTTTAGGTACCAATTGGTTCCCGTCAGTTTCCCCCCCATTGAGGATAAGTTGACCCAGCAACGCGACATCGCGTGCAGTCGCGGAGATGCCACCGCTGGCAACTGAGTCACCTAAATCATCTACCGTGATAGTGGCGCTACTGGACGCTCCGATGGGCTGCCAAATTCGCTCCGAAAGAATTTCGGGGTATGACTTACCTGTCACGTCCGAAATCAACCATGCCAGAAGGTCGGTGTTAGCCGAGCAGTATTGAAATTGAACGCCGTGGCGACCGCTTTTTCGAATTGACTTGATGAACTCACGGATTCCGTCGGGGTCGCCCGCACGCCTATGCCGCCAACCAACTGCTCGATCCATTCTTTGAATTTCAGAAGCAACATCGTGGTAGTCCTCGGAGAACTTCAATGCGACGGCCATATCAAGAGCATCCTGAACCGTGGCATCAAAATAGCCAGAATCCCGAATGTCAGGCAGGTAGTAGCCAATCGTCTTGGAGGGATCAATCACCCTTTCGGCAATGAGTTGCCCAATAATGACCCCTAGAAACGATTTGGACACAGACTGGAGCAAGTGGCGAGAATCCTGTCGCATGCCGTTGGCATACTCCTCAATCACTATTTTGCCATTCTTAACGACAAGAAGTGCGTCCGTATAAAGATCATCGAGAAAAGATTTTAACGGCTTCACTTTCCCCTCAAACTCAATCTCTATCGGACTCTCGTCAAGTGCAACAACCCACTTATGAACTTTTCGCGAAGGCGCTACCTCTATTGTGTTTATGAAATCACTGACATGTTGAAATGACCAACGGTTGAGTGGTGCGTCTTGCCACTGATCCAAATCGAAATTCTCCACACCTACCGAGATCTTGGATGCCGCATGAGCGTGCAGAAGCTGCTTTGTGAAGGGGTGGGTTGGGTTCGACATTATCGTCCTCGTATCCCCAGTCTCCACGATTTTTCCGGCACTCATGACAGCGATCCGATCACTTAAATGAGATATGACGTCAAGGTTGTGAGAAATCAGGATGTAGGTAAGTGAGAACTCCTGTCTTAATTCTTCAAGTAGATTCAATATCTGAGCTTGGACAGATAGGTCAAGAGAAGAAGTCGGCTCATCCAGAAGAATGGCTCTAGGGTTTGTGGAGAGCGCACGTGCAATAGCGACTCGTTGGCACTGACCGCCTGAAAGTTGGTGGGCACGACGATCCAGGTGGCTGGCCGTCAAACCAACACGATCAATTAAGACTTCCACGCGGTGTTCGATAAATTCTCTATCGCCGGTGTGCAATTCAAGCGGTTCGGCTATTACATCGCGGATCTTCATTCGCGGATTCAGAGAAGCGACTGGGTCCTGAAAGACGAATCCCAATTTAGACCGCAGTTTTCGCTCTTCCCGTCGGGTCTGATTCCCAAAAGTCTCCCCAAAAAGTCGCACTTCTCCGCCGCTCTTAGGCGTGATCCCGAAGATACATCGAGCCAACGTGCTCTTTCCCGAACCTGACTCTCCGACAATGCCGAAGACTTCGCCCTCGTTAACCTTCAGGGATACGTGGTCGACGGCAACGACTCCCAGACCTCCACTGTGACCCACGTTATGAAATTCCTTAGTAAGTCGAATCGTCTCAATCAGCGGATTAGTCATTGATGCGCCTTCCAACATGCCACATTCCGATTCTGAAAAGAACGCATTTGGGGCTCAACGTCACATGCCTCGAACCTGCTCGAACATCGATCAGCGAATGAACAGCCGACGATGGCAAGCGTATTGGCCGGCACATTGCCCGGTATCGACGCGAGTTGTCCACGTTTCTTATCGGCACTCGGAATGGCTCCAAGGAGACCACGTGTATAGGGATGAACCGAGCGCCGCATGACTTCCTCAGATGGGCCATATTCGACAACTTTGCCAGCGTAAAGAACCGCAATGTCGTCCGAAATCTCCGATACAACTTCGACATCATGAGATATGAAGATCATGGCGAATTTCTCTTCGACCTGCAACGTCTTTATGAGCTCCAAAACCTGCTGCCCAACCGTTGAATCAAGAGCTGTCGTGGGTTCATCTGCAATAAGCAGCTTCGGCTTGGAAATGAGTGCCATGGCGATCATGCAACGTTGAAGCATCCCGCCTGACAATTGATGCGGATAAGAAGAGAGCACCCGTTGGGGTTCGCGAAGCCCAACCGAACGCAACTGCGAAATCAGGAGATCTTCCGAGTCGCCTTTCTTCATTCCTTGCTTGCGTGCCACCAGTCGCAGTTGGTCGCCGATAGTGAAGACCGGATTGAAGGCCGAGTGCGGATTCTGGAAAATTACCGAAATCTCCGAACCACGCAGTTTCGACATCTTCTCCGGAGCAAGCACCCCAAACTCAGCGAATTTAATATCACCCCTTCGAACCGCATTTGGTGGCAAAAGTCCCATGATTGCCATACCGGTTAGGGTCTTACCGCATCCTGTTTCACCGACTATCCCTAGGGTCTCACCGGCGTTTACTTTCAAATTCAAGCCGCGAAGGGCCGAATTGGTAAGTTCGCCGTCGCTAAAGAAGTCGACGGATAATTCATTTATCTCAAGAATTGTTGTCATGCTTTTTGATTTCTTGGATCCAAGTGATCACGCAAAGCGTCACCAAGAAGATTGAAAGCAAGCACGGCTAGGAAGATCGCGACACCCGGGAAAGTCGAAATCCACCATTGGCTAAAAATGACACTCCTGCCTTGGGCAACCATCAATCCCCAATCGGCTAATGGGGGTTGCGCCCCCAGACCGATGAAGGCCAAGGATCCCGCCGCAAGAATCACTGTGCCCAAGTCGGTTGCCACTTGCACTATCAGAGGCGAAGTAACATTTCGCAGGATATGCCGCGTCATGATCTTCCATGGGGAAATTCCCATAGCCGTGGCAATTTCAACAAAGGGTCTTCCTCGAAGCGAGGCCGCCTCTCCGCGTATAAGCCGGGCGTACCAGGGCCACCATGAAATCGTGAGTGCGATCAAAGCATTAAGCAACCCTGGCCCCAAAATCGAGACCGCAACAAGGGCAAGTAAGAGAGGAGGAAAGGAGAGGAAGAGTTCGCTAACGCGCATTACCAATGTGTCAATTAAGCCTCCGCGAAATCCGGCGAGTAATCCCAAAATTGTCCCAAATATTGCGGCTATGCCCACGACGGTTACTGCAGTTATTAATGCCGGTCGAGCACCATAAATGATCCGACTCAATAGGTCTCGGCCTAGTTCATCGGTTCCGAGCAAATGGTGGAAACCAGGTCCAATCATTACATTTCCCACATTGACTGAGCCTTTACCCTCACTGGGGAAAGGAGCTATCCACGGTGCCGCTACGGCACACACGATGAAAATACCCACAATAATTACGCCGACGGTTGTTATCCGATTCTTATTCACTCGACGTAGCAAATGCGAGGCGCGACTCATGAAATGCTCACCCGCGGATCGAGTTTGGTCTGAATAAGATCTACGATCAGATTTATTGTGAGATAACCCGTGGCGCCGAGGAGGGTGATCCCCATGATCGCCGGGTAATCGACGCTCAAAAGGGAATTTGCGGCGAAACTGCCAATTCCTGGCCAGTTGTAAACCTGCTCAACAAAGAAAGTCCCTGTCAGTAGGTAGGCAGTTGAAAGCCCGATCACGGTCACAATTGGCGGCAAAGCATTCCGCAATGCTAATTTGAAAAGGATTACCCTCTCTGGGAGGCCGTAAGCACGAGCCACCTTTATATAGTCCTGTGACAGAACTTCAAGGAGATTCGCTCGAGCCATTCGTGACACCAATCCGAGGCTGTAAGCAGATAACGTCAAAGCGGGCAAGATCAGATGCACCAAGCCATTACTAAACGCTGCCATGTTTCCGGTAATCAGCGAATCAAAAATCGGAAAACCTGTGACCTTGCTGATCGGATGAAGAAACTTGATATCGGGATCAAATTCGCCGGTAGCGGGAAGCCAGTGCAACCGACCGACGAATAGCAACTGGAGTAAAAGCCCTAGCCAGAAGGCCGGCATGGAGACTCCAGCTATCGATGCGAAGCGAATAATTGCATCTCGAACACTTCCTCTGTGACGAGCGGCGACCACGCCCAAGAGAATTCCCACAATGGAGGCAAATCCGATTGCAGCAACAATCAACTCCAACGTGGATGGAAGTCGCGAGAGTATCTCTTGAAGTACGGGTTGCTTAGTCGAGAGCGAATATCCCCAATTCCCCCGCGACATGTCTCGGAGATATTTGAAGTATTGAATGGGAAGAGGCTGATCAAGGCCCAAACTTGCTCTCAACTTCAAGGCATCGGAAGCGGTAGCTTTTGGACCCATGTAAGCCAGAGATGGGTCACTAGGAACAACGCGCGCGAGTATAAAGGTAATTACGGAAGCACCTAGTAAGACAAGAAGGGCTGAACCCAATCTACGAACTAACACCCTTACCAAGAGATCTCCTCATTATTGAAGGTGCAGGCCACATTTGTGGCCTGCACCATTCGGATCAATGTACGCCAAGGCCCATAGACAAGAAATACTTACCTAAGCTCTTGGCTTTATCCCAGCAAAGAACGCTGAAAATGGGTAGTTGATGTTGTAAGGCGGGATCACCAATTTCTTGGGGACTACGGTTACCTGCTTCTGGTCGTAAAGATAGATTCCAGGCGCTTGGTCATAAAGCATCTTCATCGCTTGACTATAAGTTGTCTGAGCGGCGGCTCTATCAGATCCCGTCAACGAACCTGCTTTATCGATGAGTCCGTCGTACTGCGCATTCTTCCAATAGCTCAAGTTGAAGAAAGGCTTTGAGCTGCTGTGGAAGAGTGAGTACAGATTATCCGCACCTGCGTCACTGTAAGTCGGCCAGTAGTACACGATGAAGATATCTTGAGCATTGGCAGGATCCTTCTTTGCCGATGCCCATTGTTGATTGAAAAGCATTGATTGGACATCAACTTTGACTCCAATACTCTCAAATGCAGAAGCAATCAATGGCACAAAGCGCGCTTCAGATGAGTTCTCCGATGCAAAGGTTATCTTCAATTTAAGATTCTTCACGCCTGCCGCCGCCAGCATTTGTTTGGCGCGCACGAGATTCTTTGTGTAATAGGGAGTCTTGGAATCGTAAGGGAAGATCCCGTTTGGAACAGGTCCACGCGCTTGCGAGCCATAACCTTGCCCACCGATTGCAACAATGTCTCTGTATGGAATCGCCCATGACAGAGCTTGACGCACCTTTGGGTTATCTAACGGCGCCCTGAGGGTATTGAAGTATCCGACGAAATTAAATGGCGAGGCATACTGTGTCACTTTGTAATTGGGATCCTTCTTAAATGACGGAACACTCGTCAAGGGAATGTTGTTGGCCCAGTCCACCTGTCCTGAAGTCATCATTTGTTGTGCGGTCACTCCGTCCGGAGTTATCAAGATGTCAACTATCGAGTAAGCGGGAGCAATTTTTGACCAATATTTGTTATAACTCGTGAGAACAACTTCACTTCCGGCTTTGTAGCTTTGAATCTTGTACGGTCCGGAACCGCCATCTAGTCCAGATTCAAAATACTTCGGATCTTTTGAAACGGCCGCCAGAGCCTTTGGGCTAACGATCCAAGCCCCGTAGGTTGAGGATGCAATCAGATCCATCGGCGCCGAGTAGGACAGATTCATAACCAAGGTGGTTGAGTTTGGGGCGTCGAAGGTTTTCACTGGATCCCAAATGAAAGATGCTCCCCCACTTTTCTTGCTCGCTTCCAGACTGGCTTTTACCGCTGCTGCATCAACTGGCGTGCCATCGTGAAACGTGGCGCCGGAGCGGATCTTAAAGGTCCACACCAGACCGTCGGTTGAATGCGACCATGAGGAAGCAATAGCCGGGGTGTAGTCCGTCTTCGCGCCTACCGCGTTTTTCCAGAGAAGGGGTTCATATATGTTGGCCATATAGAACGCTTCCGTCGAGAACGACTGGATTGGATCCCATGTCGTCACGGCCGAGGATGTCGCCACCTTCAAAATCGCGGCCCCTTGAGCCGAGGAAGGCAGGGAGAGCGTGGCCACCCCGAGGAAGACGGCAGAGGCGATGGCCACCCTCCGAATTCTTGAACGATGTCTGATTACTTCTACTGACATGAGCATTCCTTCCCTTCATACCTGTCGACGGAACCGGCGCATGAACTGGCAATCTACGCGGCTACGAATTTGCCTGAGTTTAAAGAGGGTGGGTATGCCTGTCTAGGTGGTATTCACTGAATTTCCTATGCTTATCAGGCATACTATCTATATGGATCTTCGCCTCGTTTCCTATTTTCTAGAAGTTGTCGAACAGGGATCCGTCAGCGCTGCGGCCAAAACCCTCCACATCGGCCAACCTTCGCTGTCTCGGCAGATCAGAAAACTCGAAAGAGAAATTGGTGTCCCACTGTTTACCCATGGCACCCGAGTAACCCCGACAGCCGCGGGAGTGGCCTTCATTCCCATCGCAAGAGACCTGTTGATTCGCGCCAATCAAGCAGAACTGAAAATCCGATCTCTCAAGAGAAACGAATCAATTCGACTTACCATCGCCGCGCCACCAACGACCGTCGCCGACGTCATCGCACCATATATTGCATCGGCCGGTTCTGCGGGCTTGCTATCAAATATCCGCGAATCACTACCAAATGTCGTATACAACGAACTCACTTCTGGAAGAGCCGACTTGGTCGTTGGAACAGGTCCGCCGCCTGCACACGTTGAATATCTTGTCATAGGTTCGGCCCCAATCTGGGCACAAGTTCCAGCAGGTCATCCCTTGGCGAATGAAGCGGAAATCTCGCTCGTGGAGTTGTCGTCGAATTTGATTGCAGTAGTTGATGACGATCACTATGTACGACGCATCTTCGACGATGCGATGGCTCAAGAGGGACTAGCAAGCAATATCGCCTTTGAGACTCAGTCCTCTCATGCTTCCCAGGCACTCGCGGCTGCGCACAGAGCGGTCTGCATAAGTTCTGATGATCCTCGATATGGATTACGTCCTCTACTTATTCACACAAAAAATAAGTCAAAACCACTATCCATAACTTTATTCGCTGCTTGGGATGGAATGCACTACGCATCGAGTCACATCTCTGACATTGCAAAAAAGTTGCAGGCCTTTTACTCCCAATTATTGCCGGAGTAGGAAATGCAGTTTGGGCCTTATTTAATCTGACGTACCTGGCCACGCATAATCGCCGCAGCCAAGGCTTGATCGGGACGAGGATCAAATATCTCTACTTGGATGTCTTTATCTTTCAACCCAATATAGACGTTCTTCGCATCTCGCGAATCGTAATAAACCGCATTGCCATCGACGTTGACAAATCCGACACCGTTGGGCAATGTTCCTGCCTTCTGAGTCACTGCAAATGCATTCGGAGAGGTGAATGTACCAACTTCTCGATACGTCGCGGTCGTATCTGTCAATGAGGAACCAGCTGGCAGATACCGAAGAGATATGCTGCTCAAGACGGCCGCGTTCAGAACGTACTTGGCATTTTTTTCCGCGCCGACCCAATAAACAGTGAGGTGATTTGCCACGACCACGTTGCGCAATTCTTTGGCATCGACTGCTTTGCCACCGTGGAGCACAAGAAGAACTTCCTCCGAAGCCGATCTTTTTGAATTAAAATAATATTCAGCGCCGAAACTTACGGTGGAAAAAATCAGTGCAGTGACAAGGTAAGGGACAAGGCGGCGAAAACGCGCCTTCTTCGCGGGTTCGTATATCCCCGTGACCTCCCGTATGCCACTGTCGAGCATTTAGCGCTCCCCTGACTTTTCTTGTCTATGAAATCTCCTATATCCGACCTCGCACCCGCTTAGGTTTAGTTCGTCAGTTGTTGATCTCAATTCCTGTGAGTTCGCAATCATGAATGTCGAGGCCCGCAACGCATGGATGACCCACCCCGAAATTCTTCGATAAAGGGCTCGCTGCCCCCTGAAAAGGGGGCAGAAAGGCTGAGTACTTGGAACTCACGACAGCCAGAGTACCAAAATTGGCACCTTTATTACCATTTGGTGAGGATAATCCCACCGAAAGGGGATTTTTGATCCAAAGTCGACTATGTGGGCCTCAAAACCCTCTCAGCGCTTTGTCAGGTTCATGTGATCCGACGGATCTGACCCGGGGTCCGAGCGTCGGCCAAGGCCTGACCGGCGGTGGGGTTGAAGAGCTCGATCTGGTCGTCGGTGCCTTTGAGCCCCACATACACGCTCAAGGGCCGGGTGGTGTTGTAGTAGACCGCGTTGCCGTCTGAGGTGGTGAGGCCAACACCATTGGCGGTCTTTGCCTCGTTTTGTGTAATTGTGAAGGCGTCTTTTGCCTGGTAGGTGCCGACCACTCGGAAATTTGCCCCAACATCATTGAGTCCTTGGCCACCAGGTAGATAGCGAACGTAATTCTGATGGTGATTGACCGAAATCAAGGTGTAGCGCGCGCCATCCTCTGGACCAAGCCAGTACACGGTCAGCCCTTCCCCAACCACAATGTCGCGCAACTCTTTCTCTGTTAGAGCGACCTTTCCATTCGCCGCTTTGAGAACGAATTCGAGTCCGAAATGTTGCGGTGCCGCGTACTTGATGACTCCATAGGTGAGGCCAGATGCAAGCAGAGCCGTCAAGAGAAACGGACTGAGGCGGCGAAAAAGGTTTGACTTGGCTCTTGCAGAAGTATTGTGGTTATTCCTCGATTCAACGTAGAAGACATCGCCCCCGTCAACTTTGTCGACGTTCTTCTCGATCCTCATGGACGCCTTTCACATTCTGCTTGACGCGAAGAATAACTCGTTTGGCACAAGCACGATAGGCGGGTCATGCTTTGCCGAATCTGCGACTCCTGAGTGCGTATTCCTCCACCGCCCGCCATAAGACTCTGCGATCGACGTCGGGCCATAGAATATCCATGAAAACCATCTCGGCATAAACCGACTGCCAAGGCAAGAAGTTGCTTGTTCTCATCTCCCCTGATGAACGAAGAAACAGATCGACATCACTCATCTTTGGTTCGTCGAGGTAGCCGACGAAGAGTTTCTCGGTAATCGCATCAGCCGACACTTTCCCTTCCTCAACATCGCGCGCGAGAGCGGCGGCGGCATCCACTATCTCGGCACGGCCGCCATAGTTGACGCACATGTTCAACGTAAGGACGTCGTTGTTTGCCGTGAGATCTTCTGCGGTCTTTAGCTCTTTGATAACGCTTGCCCATAACTTCTTCGGCCGGCCGACCCAGCGCACCTTCACGCCTAACTCATTCATCTCATCTCGTCTGCGCCTGATGACATCACGATTGAAACCCATGAGAAATTTCACTTCCTCTGGTGAACGTCGCCAATTCTCCGTAGAAAAAGCGAAAGCGCTCACCTCTTTGATTCCGATTTCTATCGCACCCTCGACAACATCGAAAAGTGCCGCTTCCCCTGCTTCATGACCCGCGGTTCGCGGCAACCCACGCTCTTGGGCCCAGCGACCGTTGCCGTCCATGACAAGTGCGACATGGTGGGGAATCGCCTCAGGCGCGAATTTCGGAGGCAGGGCACCCGAACGATGAGGTTTCGGCGCACGAGTCATGCGCGTTCGACCATTGGGAGACTTCTTAACCCGCGCTCAAGATGCCACTGGAGGTAGGCCGCGATCAGTCCGCTAGCTTCCCGGCGATTTTTTCCCTCGCTTGCATCGGCAATGATCCAATCTCCGCTGAGCAGAGCCGCCATCAAAACAAGTGTTTCAGGCGCAGGTGTTGCGCACGCCGATGGGCGACATTCGGAACAGACACTTCCTCCGCCCACAAGCGAGAAGTATCGGTGAGGACCTGGCTTCTCGCATCGCGAGCAAATCGTCATGGATGGCGCATAACCGCCAAGGGCAAGGGATCGAAGTAGGAATGCATCAAGTATCAAGGATGGGTCGTGACGAGCCTCCGCCAAGGCCCTAAGGCCACCCACCACAAGTTGATACTCCTGAAGGGCAGGTTCACGCTCTTGGGACGTGAACCTTTCGGCCGTTTCCAAAATGGCCGAAGAGATTGTCCACCGTCGGTAGTCACGAGAAAGTTCGTCGCCAAAATTCTCGATCGCCTCAACTTGAGTTACGGTGTCGAAAGTCTTGCCCACAAAAAGTTGAACGTCGATGTGACTACCTGGTTCGAGCCGTGCACCAAACTTCGACTTCGTTCGTCGAACGCCCTTGGCGACACAACGGATTCGACCATGTTCGCGAGTGAGCATCGTGATGATGCGATCTGCCTCCCCCAATTTCTGGGTTCGAATGACAACCGCTTGGTCACGGTAGAGGCTCATGGTCTAACCGTAATGGCAGTCCTTATCGGATCGCGCGATTTATGGCGGAAATAACCGCTTTCAGCGAAGCCGTGGTCGTGTTCGGATCGATTCCAACGCCCCAGAAGACTTCACCGTTAATTGCACATTCCAGGTACGCAGCCGAACTGGCATCGCCGCCTTCGGACAAGGCATGCTGGTAATAATCCAGCACCCTCACGTCCACGCCGTAGTCCTGCAAGATCGCAAGGAATGCCGCGATAGGCCCATTGCCCTGGCCGGTGAGTTCGCGCATTTCTCCGCGATCCGAAATGGAAACCGTCAAATGCACATCCTCATCAAGGATGGAAGCTTGCGAAAGGCCCCTAAGCCGGAAGCGACCCCATGGGGTCGAATCTGTCGGAAGATATTCATCTTCAAAGATTCGCCACATATCCTCTGGGAGAACCTCTCCACCTACGGCATCGGTCTTAGCCTGAACAACTTTGCTGAATTCGATCTGCAGTCTTCGTGGAAGATCAAGATGGTGCTCGTGCTTCATGACGTAGGCAACTCCACCCTTACCAGACTGGCTGTTCACCCGAATGACAGCCTCATATGACCGGCCAATGTCCTTGGGGTCTATCGGCAAATACGGAACTGCCCACGTGAAGTCTTCAACAGGAACACCCGCTGCCTTGGCGTCTTTCTCGAGATGCTCAAGCCCCTTCTTGATGGCATCTTGGTGAGAGCCGGAGAAGGCGGTGAAGACAAGGTCTCCCCCGTACGGATGGCGCTCGGGCACACGCAATTGATTCGCGTATTCAACCGTGCGGCGGATTTCATCGATATTGGAGAAATCGATCATGGGATCAATACCGTGGCTCACCATGTTCATGCCCAAAGTTACGAGGCAAACATTGCCGGTGCGCTCGCCATTTCCAAATAATGTGCCTTCGATGCGATCAGCACCAGCCAGGTAACCAAGTTCTGCAGCTGCAACTCCCGTACCGCGATCATTGTGCGGGTGCAGACTCAGGACGACACTGTCTCGATAAGAAAGGTTCCGGTGCATCCACTCGATTGAGTCTGCGTAGACATTCGGCGTCGCCATTTCTACTGTTGCAGGAAGATTGACAATTGTCTTCCAACTAGGGGTCGGTCTCCAAATGTCGTTTACAGCATTACAAACTTCAAGAGCGTACTCAAGTTCGGTCCCCGTATACGACTCCGGTGAATATTCAAATGAAATTTCGGTGCCCGGCACCGTGTCGACAAGAGATAAGCAGATCTCCGCCGCATCGGTTGCGATCTTCTTGATTCCTTCTTTATTTTGTCCGAAGACGACGCGACGTTGAAGAGTCGAAGTCGAGTTGTACAGATGTACAACAGCTTGTTTCGCGCCCTTCAAGGATTCGTACGTTCGGCGGATCAATGGTTCGCGGGCTTGTGTAAGTACTTGAATGATCACATCATCTGGAATCAGGTCTTCCTCGATGATCTTTCGCACAAAATCAAAATCAGTCTGGCTAGCACTAGGGAAACCAACTTCGATCTCTTTATAACCCATCGATACCAGAAGGTTGAATAGTGCCAACTTGCGTGGCGTGTCCATCGGGTCGATGAGGGCCTGGTTTCCATCTCGAAGATCAACCGAGCACCATTGCGGCGCCTTGGTCATTTTCTTCGACGGCCACGTGCGGTCGGGCAACTCAATTGGGATGAAAGAGGAATACCTCTTATAAGGCATTGAACTTGGGACTTGCTGAGGAAAATTCATTTGGGGCTGGCTCCTTTAATCATTCGCGAGGGATGGGTTTTACCGGTATGACTAAACCCCGCGACGAGGGGACCGGTTAGAGGACCCCGCCACGGCAGCGAAGGAGCAAGCTGCGTAAATTCATGGATGAAGGGTAGCCGTGCAGGCCAAGAATCAGCAACTTGGCCCCTTATGCACCCAAATACGTCGAAATCACGGCAAAAACCTTGACGATCCTCGAATCGAATTCATCATCATCTGGGGCAGGCTGGCTTGATAACCTCACAATCACCACTTCCTCCTTCGGATTGACGTAGAGCCATTGGCCATGAATTCCTATCGCGCAGATAGAGCCATCGCCAAGGGAGTACCACTGATTTCGGTAGCTGCCTTCCGGGAAAAGTCGGGCGAAGTCGCCTGATTTCCAGGCCGTGGTGTCTCCGCCGTTGATCGTATCGTTGACCCAATTACGCGGAATTACTTGAACGCCATTGGCGGTGCCGCCCGCGATCAGCAATTCACCTAGAAGAGCCAAATCTTGCACCGTGCACGAAATTCCTCCCGCGACTCGACTCGCACCTAAATTATCTACGGTGATAGTTGCGGTATCCGCCCCAATTGGCCTCCAAAGAAATCGTGAGACGAGATCCGGATAGCGAACTCCGGAAACTCTCTCCAATACAAGGCCAAGAACATCAGTATTCGGAGAACGATACGAAAAAGTGCCTCCGTGTTCCCCCTTGCCCTTGGGTAGCGAAAGTACATATGAAGCTAGATCTTCGCGAGAAAATTGCTCCTCGGCCCCCGCAGGCATCCAGAGCATGGATCTCCGGTATCTCGCATAGAGACCGTCTTTGCTCTCATACGACTCTTCAAAATCTACGCTGACCTGCATATCCAGCAGGTCACGGACTGTGCAATCGGCGTACGCGCTGTTATTGGCCTCCGGAAGATATTCAGTGACTTTGGAGTGGGTGTCCATTCCAAAATCCCTCACGACCGCACCAGCCAGCAATCCGGCCACAGACTTACTGACGGAGAATATTAAATGTGGAGATTCCGCAGTCATCCCATTCGCGAAGTATTCGCCAACCACTGTTCCTCTGTGAGTTATCCAAAACGCATCGGTGTATGAACGGTTAAGGAAATCTAGTATCCGTTCACTTTCTGAAGAGAGGCCGATAGGGAGATCTAGGATCTCGCGATCTACATTGCGAACCTTCGCCCTCGAACCAGGGCCCTCGATTGTGGCGATTGGAATCAGCTCTGACACGTGCTGTAGAGACCACGTGCTGTACGGATGATCCTTCCAATTATCAAGGGTCACTTCAGAGCGCTCAAATCCGAACTTCCTTACAAAGGGCTCCACGTTGTAGTCCATTCTCAATCGGATATTGGGGAGATTGCCTCTTGGCTGGATCAATGACACTCGCGATGAATAGCACCACCCATACGTAAATGGTGCTATTCATCGACGATGACTAACCCTTAAATGAAACCCATACTTTGCTGTAGAGGTCATTTACTGCCGTGGAACAAGGAGCCATAGCTACTGCATGGCTCAATTGTTCTGCAGTTGGGTTAATTGCAGGATCGCTCTGCATGGCAGCTGAGAGATACTTGTCTGATCCAGTTATCGCGTTGTTATACCCGGCGTACACGGATGCCTGGGCCGCGTTCTTAGGATCCATCATCCAATTAAGGAAGATTTTCGCGTTAACAATATTCTTTGCTCCTACCGGAATAGCAAAGTTGTCCTGCCACAAAGGCATCCCGTCGGTTGGATAGACATAGACGACATCTGGGTTGGTCAGCTTGGCACGGTAAGTTGCACCGTTGTACATCATCAACAAAACAGACGCTCCGGACGAAAGGCGTCCTATGTTCCCCGAAGATGACAACGTATTGAGATCAGGCTTAATGGACTTGAGCAGATTGAGCGCCTTCTGCAATTTAGCGGGGCTACTCGTACATGGACTCGCCCCCGTGGCACGAAGAGCTGAATCGATTACCTCTTTTTTGTCATCAAAGAGCGTTGTCTTTCCTGCGTACTTGGGAAGGGCCGCATAAAACTCCTTCCACGACGATGGTGCTGGATCAACCTTTCCTTTTAGATATGCAAAACCGGTCGTGCCATGGAGATAAGGCACGGTATACCAACGATTCATATCGAAATATGGGTTTTTGAATTCCTTTTTCAAATTGATGGCATTTGGGAAGGCTTTTGCATTGATTCGGACCAGCAACTGTTTCGACTTCATTACCTGCACCATGTAATCCGTGGGCACGATGATGTCGTAACCGCGGGCACCAGCCTCTAATTTAGCCAGCATGGAAGCATTGCTGTCATAGACCCCCAAATTCACTTTGATCCCCGTCTCTGCAGTAAATCGTGTGAGCAGAGCCGGATCAATGTAATTGCTCCAGTTATACAGGTTGAGTTCGGTGCCAACGGGTTTCGTTGGAAAGGTTCCGGCGGCCGTTGCAACAGGGCTGACAACTACTGCGATCAAGGAGGTAATGACCGCAGCGATGACAAGCGAGCGCCTCTGCAAACGTTTCATTAGTCTGCTGGGCGTCTTCTTTGTGTTCATACTATTTTCCTCTCTTCCTTATCCACACGACCGACAAGAGCAATCCCACAGTTGGGATCACTAACAGCAGCGCGGAAATCACGTTTACCTCTGGACCGACTCCCAATTTCAGAAGCCCGAAAATATAAAGTGGAAGTGTGGTTGTGCTTGGCCCCGATAGAAACATTGAGGTCAAGAAGTCATCCATGCTTATGATGAATGTCAGCAACATTGCGGAGAGAACTGCCGGAATGATGAGAGGCGCAGTAATTTTGAGCATTACGCGATTGGACGTCGCCCCGAGATCCTCTGCTGCTTCGAAAATCGCGGGATTCAAGTCACGAAGTCGCGAACGTATTGGGAGGAATGCAAAAGGGATGCATAGTGCTACATGTGCAGCAAGCAAAGAGCTGAAGTTAAGGGGGATCTTTACCGCGGAAAAGAACGCAAGGGTCCCGACCGCCGTCACGATCTCAGGCAGAATGAGAGGTGCATTCACTAGCATTTGCAGGGCGACAATTCGACGCGATTGCTTCACGCCGACTCCAACTGCTAAGCCTGCCGCGAAGAGGGAGGCGAGTACGGCACTTGGGAAAGCGAGTGACAGGGAGAACTTCGCCGCTCTGATGAGATCAGAATTATGAATCACCGTCGAATACCACTTTGTAGAGAAACCACCCCATACGGTTGCATCTTCGGAACGGTTGAAAGAGAAAAGCAGAACGGTCATCAATGGCAGATAGAGGAAGGCGAGGGCGAAAACACCAATCGGAGCCACGCTTGGAATCTGACGTCTGATCTCTACGGCTCGTCTCACTCAACACCGCCTAAAACATCTGCAATATCCCCGTTGCGTCCAAAGCGTGAGCGAATCTTGAAGGCACCCAAGGCAAAGATGGTCAACAAGAGCAATAAGACCGCCAGGGCAGAACCCACTGGCCAGTTTCTAGATTCACCAAATTGGTCGTTGATCAGACTCCCGATGAGCATCGATTTGTTTCCTCCCAGCAAACTGGGCTGAACGTAAGCTCCAAGGGCAGGAATAAATACAACGGCAATGCCTGACAGGATTCCGAATTTCAAGGTTGGAAGAAGGACTTTAAAGAGCACTCTCCAGCCGGAGGCGCCTAGATCAAAACCTGCTTCCAAAATACGCAAATCCGTCTTCTCCGCCACCGCGTAAACGGGCAAAACCATGAAGGGCAAGAATGCATAGGTCAGGCCAATCAACGTGGCCCAGTTCGTGTAAAGCAATGTGGGACCACCTAGTTGACTGACAAGGCCCTTATCGGCCAGAAGCAACATCCATGCATAGGTTCGGGCAAGCACGTTCACCCAGAATGGAATGGTCACCAACACAATCAGAATTCGTTGCACCGACTTTTTTTGAAGGGCAATCCAAATGGCGGTTGGAATCCCCATGAGGAGGCAAATGGCGGTGACAGTCGTTGCCAACACGATGGAGCGCCAGATGATCGACAGATAGGCGGTGTTAAGGCTGTGCTCACCCACCAAATTAGTCTGGATAAGAATCGATGAATAGGCCTCAATCGTGAATCTGTAAACGACGCCTGAACCAAAAGAGCCTCGTTTGAGAAGGGAGTACAAGGTCACGACTAGTAATGGGGCGCCAATGAGGACCAGACCCGTGCCAAGCGCAGGGTATGCAACTCGAGTAGAGCCATAAGGGCTCTTACGTCTCATTTCATATCATCTACTTGGTCATGCATCACGCGAACCCGAAGCGGATCGACGTATAGACCGTGCAAAGAGCCAATAGCAAGTGTGCCGAGCATTTCAACGGATGCTTGAATTTTGATCTGCTTGCCTGACCGAAGTGCGGCGATCACATCAATCGCGTCCCCACTGTAGGTCGTCTCCTCAATAGTCACATCGCCACATGGATGTCCTGTCGGACTAAATGAAAATGCCTCGGGTCGCACGATGATTCGAGTCTCGGTGGGAGAGGTCAGTTCACTAGCACCGATAGGAAAGGTCAATTCCTCGCAAGTCAGAATGCCTGCTGCATTGACAGGTCCGCTGAAGGTCGTTGATTCGCCAATAAAAGCAGCGACAAACTCATCGGCCGGGTTTTCATAGACCTCAGCGGGTGTTCCACATTGACGCAGGCGACCTTGTGAAAATACGGCGATCCGATCGCCCAGGGCCATTGCCTCGTTCTGATCGTGCGTTACAAAAAGAAAGGTTGTGCCTGTCGCGCGATGGATCCGTTTCAACTCAGTCTGCATCGTCCGTCGAAGTTTGAGATCCAGGGCAGCCAAAGGCTCGTCCAACAGCAGGACTCGCGGCTTTTTCGCCAATGCCCTAGCCAAAGCTGCTCGTTGCTGTTGCCCACCAGACATCTGATTCGGCTTGCGGTCTGCAAGATCGGACAGGTGAACTAGGTTGAGCATTTCAGAAACTCGAGTTCTTATCTCTCCACGCGGTAGACCCTCGCACTCGAGACCAAATGCCACATTCTCCTCAACACTCATGTGGGGAAAGAGCGCATAACTTTGAAATACCGTATTAACGGGTCGCTTGTTTGCCGGCACCCGATCCAGGCGAACGTCTCCAAGGGATATCGAGCCAGAATCAATCTCTTCAAAACCCGCAATGGACCGCAGGAGGGTGGTCTTGCCACAGCCGGAGGGTCCAAGGAGAACAACAAACTCCCCATGGGCTATATCCAGAGTCACGTTCTTAAGGGCGTTAACCGCGCGTCCCTTGGGATCGGTAAAGGTCTTCGACACATCGCGGATCCGAAGTTCTGCCTGATCGTTTCGAGAAGTCATATGCCTGCCTTTTTTGGCTAGAACTCGTACTTGGTTGGCAAAGGTAGACATATAACGCCATTGTGGGCAAGGGTTGACGGAAGATGACGGAAATCGCCAAACTAATGGCATGGAAACAGTTCTAGATGCGATAGATCGGCGAATTATTGGCGTTCTCCAGGTTGACGGCCGAGCCTCATTCAAATGGGTGGCTGAAGTCCTCGATCTCCCCGAGCGCACAGTGTCCAGACGGGGTCAGGAACTTCTAAATTCCGGAGTCATCCAAGTGACCGGGCTGTCAGAGAATGATCGCGTTCGGAAAAAGGGCACTGTCATTGTGAGCATTGAATGCTCTCCAGGGGCTAACCGAATTGTGGCAAGAGCACTAGCCACCCTGCCCGAAACAATCTTTGTCTATCTAACTTCGGGAGCCAATCTTTGCATTGCAGAAGTCTTTTATGACCGTAACAGACCTACCGACCTCATCCTCAATCAGATTCCAGGAATTCCTGGCGTAGTGCGAGTAAAAACTTTTGAATGTCTTAAATATTATCGAACCGCCGCAGAATGGAACCCTGGACTTCTCTCAACGATCGAACGGAAGAAATTACTGGCTGCACGTACGGTGGTAAATAGGGAGCCGGCCGAATTAAATCGCGAAGACAAAACCATTCTGGACACTTTGGCTCTCAATGGCCGTGCAACATTCGACCAACTGGCAAGAAGTTGCGGGCTTTCTGAAGCCACCGCCCGTCGACGCACCACCAACCTCATCGAATCAGGCGCACTCTCTATTCATGCGGTTGTAGAACCCTCGGACATCGGATTTCCCATCGAATGTTGGATTTGGATACAGACTGCCCCCGATAACGTCCACAACGTGACACAAGCGCTCTTGAAAGATCATCGTATTCGCTACCTCACTGCCATATCAGGCGAATTCCAACTCCTGACTCAGGTGGCGCTTGCCTCTAAGGGCGAACTCAATGATTTTCTTTTTGAAAAGCAATCGTGGTCGCACCAAATTCAACGTATCGACAGCGTAATAACGATAGAAGCATTCAAGCGATCTGGGTTACTCGTGCGAGAACGAAAACAGTTGGTAGGCTCCTTACAGTGAATAAAATGATTCGGCCAGCAAATCCAAACGATATTCCATCCATACTCGCCTTGATTCGGGGGCTCGCCGAATATGAAAGAGCCCTGGATGAGGTTGTGGCAACTGAAGAAGCTTTGATGGCTTCCTTCTTCGGTGAGAATCCTCAAGTGTTCTGCCACGTTGCAACCCAGGATCAAAAAGTAGTGGGCATCGCCGTATGGCATCTCAACTATTCAACCTGGCTTGGCAAACACGGCATGTATCTCGAAGATCTCTACGTCGTACCCGACGAGCGTGGCCACGGCCATGGGATGGCATTACTTAAGGAACTGGCCAGAATTTGCGTGGATCGCGATTACGAGCGTCTGCAGTGGTGGGTCTTGGATTGGAACGCGCCTTCAATAGATTTCTACACATCGCTGGGCGCCGTCCCGATGGATGAATGGACTGTCTTTCGCGTCTCGGGTGATGCCCTAAAGAAACTCTCGCTGCCTTAGGCCTGGATATCTCTGCGTCTGAACACGGCGAGAGAGGCCCCGTACAACACGAGGGACAAGACGAGCGAAAGCACCGTGTATCCAACATCGATGCCATCAAAGAGTGGCCGGCTACCTAAGGTCCATTGAAATGGATTTATTGGGGTAATTCGATCGAAGGTATCCACAAGCGGAGCAAGGGAAAAGAAGAGAAATCCGGCAATGGCTAATCCAATCGCTCCGCCGAGGGCAACGGACCTTTTTCCCCAAGCCGCCCCCATGAAAGTCGCAACAGCGTTGAAGAGAATCCCGAGGAGAGCCCCCGTGAGCGCCCCCGCGACGATCTTTGATGTCCCCAGCGAAAGATCGACGAAGCGGATTCCGATGACCAGGGTCAAAACCGTGACCACTGCTAGCAACACCTGCGACAGCATCGCGGTGGTGATTTTGATGGCCAATATTCTCTCTCGCGAAATGGGAAGAGTCAGCAAAATGTCTGCTGTACGTCGTTCTTCCTCTTGCGCTGTGGCATTTGCCCCCCAACTAGCACCGATAGATATGAAAATCAGGGGCAACATCATGCTGAAAAGTTCGGTTGAAAGAAACCCAGCGCCAGAGGTGTAATCCTCCATTCGGAATACCTGCTTGAGCGCCTCAGGATAGTTGTCGAGAAACGTAGATAGACCAGCCGCCGAAGACCTGACAGTGGGATAAACAGAGAGTTGAATTCCCACCATCGCCACAAGACCTAAAGTCCAGATTGCATAACTCCGCCAATGATCGCGCGCCGTCTTAAGAAGCAAGACCATGTGCATCACCTCCTGAGACCAACGAGAAGAAGATGTCATCAAGACTTGATTCGTGCGTCTGCACACTCTCAAGGCCGTTCTCGACAGCGCGATGAAGCAGGGCATTCTCTGCCCCCACGACCGTGCAAGAGACGCGATTGCCGTAGATCCGCAAATCTTTGATTCCCGCAATTCCAGCGAAGATCTCCTCGCTCACCGGTGCGCCGAAATAGAGATCAATAGTGCGAAGGGTTTTCTCCTTCAACTTTGAAATTTCCTCGACCAGAACCTGCTTGCCTGCATTGACGATCACCACACGGTCTGCAAGATGCTCGACCTCACTAAGGACGTGAGAAGAAAGCAAGATTGCACTTCCCCTGTCTTGCATGTCATCTACGATCGCGCTGAATTCGCGTTGAACGATTGGATCCAAACCCGATGTAGGTTCGTCCAAAATCAGCACCTCGGGTCTGTGCATGAATGCTTGGATTACTGCAACCTTCTGCTGATTCCCCTTTGACAGTTCGCGGATTCGACGGCCCAAATCAAGATCGAACCTCTGTGCCAAGGAAAGGATCTGGTTAGTGCAATCGACCCTTCTCATTCTTGCCAAGAACTCCAAATGCTCTAAGGCCGTTAGATTCCTATATAGCGCCGGCGCACCAGGCAGATAACCTATTTTGGCCCGCAATCCGGAAGCTGTAACTGTCACCTCTTGACCTAAAATCTGTGCTCGTCCTGACGTGATGTTCAACAGCCCCACAAGAGATCGCATCGTCGTCGTCTTTCCGGCGCCATTGGGTCCGAGAAAGCCGATTACCTCGCCGGGAAATACATCAAAGGTTACGTCGGCAACACCAAGGTCGCTTCCATAATATTTCGTCAGACCTTGAAGAGAGATTGCCGGCGTGGGCATACATTCATGCTACATGAACTACAGCCAGTAGTCCGAGATGTACTTCTCACCTTCATCGCAGAAGAAGGTAACTACGTTCTCTACGCCGTACTCCTTCTTAAGCTTCTTCGCAGCGATCATGTGGGCACCAGAGGACGGACCGACGAAAAGACCGTGGACACTTGCAAGACGACGCATCTCCACAATGGCCTCGTCAGAGTGCACATCGACGAAGCCATCGATAGATTCGCGGTGACGGGCAATGATTCCTGGCACGAATCCGTCCGCAATACCTTCGATCAAGTGCTTGGCCACTTCCCCGCAAAGAATCGTGCAGGACTCTGCTGGCTCAAGGGCGATCACTTTGCACTCGGGATTTGAGGCCTTGAGGGCTTGGCCGACGCCGATAATTGTTCCGCCCGTGCCTATTCCCCCGATGACCAGGTCTGGCTTGACCGGCATCTGTCGCAGGATTTCTTGTCCAAGCCATTCACGGTTCTCGTCAACGTTCCATTCGTTATCAAATTGCTGTGGGGCGAAAAATCCGGGTTGAGATCCACGACGTCGTGCTTCGGCGAGCGCATCGTTGACGTGGAAGTCACCGATGGTGTGAACTTCAGCGCCGAAGGCGCGCGAAATCGCTGTGCGTTCGGGGCTCATGCCATTGGGCATGATGACAAGCATCTTGTAACCCTTGACCGCCGCAACCATGCTCATGGCGTTGCCGGTGTTTCCGCTGGATGCTTCAACAATGGTGTCACCTGGTTGGAGCAAACCTTCGTGTTCGGCACGCTCAATGATGTATTTGGCAATGCGCGCCTTAATCGAACCCGAAGGGTTTAGGTACTCCATTTTTACCCAGATCCCTTCGATCTGAATCAAGGGAGTATTTCCAATTGCATCCAAAATCGTGTTCACGTTGTCGCCTCTTTCCATCTGGCAGATCTTAAGGGTACGCCTTCGCTTTTAGAAGGATTGTTTATAACGAAGTGATAACCGCGCGCGATCTTCGCATAGCGATCAACGCAAGGGCTAGGAATAAGCCCACCGCGATCGCAGCCATGATATGACCCATGATGTGGAACCTCTCAGGGAGCACCTGGAGAAGAGAAGAAAGTGGCAGCAGAAATGTTCGCCATCGCCATCCGAGGTTGAGTACCGATTCGAGTTTGCGATTTGATGCTGGCCCACGGCCAAGTACCACGGGAAGTAGATAGGTCAATGCGCCAAGCAATATTGGTAACAGCCAGAGTGTGAATACAAGGAGCAGATGACTTTCGAGCGAGTCAAGAATCTTCTCCGGGCTTTGCTTGATGAGAACAAGACTTGCATCTCCAATCAGCAAAACTACTAGGCCGATTGATCCCGTGAAAAGCATCCACGAACTTGAGCGATCTGGCATACGACGTCGCAATAGGAGTGCTGCAGGAAGCAAGGCGATGAAGGTCCCGCCCAGGTAAAGGATCAAGCTTGTTGCAAGTATCGCTGGTTGGTCCGAAAGAGAACCCACAATCGACCCTAAAATACCGATGACGAGAAATTTCAAGCCGAGTTTTGCGCGGGAAATCGCGTCCGTATGCATCTGCGTTCGCAACACTGTCGGCCAGAGAGTGACTAGCGTCCCGATGATTGTGAGGCCAATCCAGCCAAGAAGGTTTGCATGAAGGTGGGCCAGAGTGATTCGCGCCTGCCATACATCTTCATCTGACTTGGATGCATCTACAACCCCCAATGCCATGCCGATGAGAATCATCAGCCCAGCAAACTGATAGAAGGCAATAACGCTTTTGAATTTCTTATTGAGCGATTTTCTGATCAGACTCGCCATCCCGCTCAAGTAAAAGACAATCACGCCGCCGATCAAAGTTGCACTGACAATGACCAGCCATTGGATGTGCTTGGAAACCGAGAAGAGCACTCCAACTACTCCAATGTTTAGGAGAGAAACCACCGTCATCTGCCGACTGCGATTCTGGGAACGCGCCCAGAGAAGTGCGCTGACAAAATGATCGCTCCAGGTGACGATTGCGTTGGTTACTGCACCTAGAAGCAAGAGGTGGACGGTAAGCCACGCAGGAGTTCCGCTTTCGTTCTGGAAAATGCCGGACACCAGCGCCGCCAAAAGGTATGCAATCACCAGAGCATTTGCTCGAAAATGCCAGTCTGCCCGTCCAAGTAAAAGCGTGTTCTTCTTGCTCTCCTCGCTCATCAAGCGAAGTATTTCATCGAAGGCTCTCGAGATGCTCTTCGTCGTGCAGGAGAATCTTTTCCGGGAGAAGGGCGACGGTCAAAGTGCCGAAAGTATCGTGCAATGCGCTGGCTCCCCATTCCTCCTCAGAAAGTCTGCTTAATGTCTCAATAATGGCAGTCCGCGTCGAATACACGCGTGCTATCGCTTTCTCAATGGAGTAATCCCGGTACTTCAACTCTGTTGCTTGAGCATCTGGCTCCCACCACATTAATGAGGGCATCGGAAGACCTTTGTGAAGTGCATCAATCATGAGGTGAATACGGGCGTGCCAAACTTGCTCATCAACATCGCTCACATGTCCGAGGATAGTTGCTGGCGTCCAGCCTTCATCCGAGTGAGCAGACCCGATGGCAGTTGCTGCCAAACGATTCGCCGAATCCATCAACTCGGTCAGCGCATCTGCATGCGAAATGTCCATACCCTGAGTATTTCTGATAACTAGAGAATTGGTAAGTATCTATCCAATTCGTAGGCACTCACTTGGTGGCGGTAGTCATTCCACTCGGCGCGCTTGTTCCGGAGCACGTACTCGAATACATGCTCCCCTAAGGTTTCGCGGACTAGTTCGCTGCCCTCCATGGCAATGATTGCTTCGTGAAGATTGCTCGGAAGAGCGACGGTCTCACTCGACTCCGGTAGCGGATATTCCTCAGCCACCCCTTTTAATCCAGCAGAGAGCATCACCGCGTATGCAAGGTACGGGTTGCATGCCGAATCGGGTGAACGGAATTCAATTCTCGTGGAATTTTCCTTCTTGGGTTTGTACATCGGGACCCTAACAAGCGCGCCGCGATTGCTCCGGCCCCAGTTGGCAAAAGCTGGCGCCTCGCCCCCGCCATGCAGTCTCTTGTACGAGTTCACCCATTGGTTAGTCACCGCAGTGATTTCTGGTGCGTGTCGAAGCAGGCCCGCAACGAAGGACCGACCGACTTTTGAGAGGTTGTATTCGTCCTTCACGTCGTAGAAAGCATTGTTCTCACCCTCGAACAAAGAGACGTGGGTATGCATTCCAGAACCTGGGTGATCAGCAAATGGCTTTGGCATGAAGGAGGCATGAAAACCTTGGTCCAATGCGACTTCCTTAACCACGTGCCTAAAGGTCATGATGTTGTCAGCAGTGCTCAAGGCATCCGCGTAGCGAAGGTCGATTTCCTGTTGTCCAGGAGCCCCCTCGTGGTGACTGAACTCCACGCTGATACCCATCGCTTCAAGAATGGTGATCGCTTGCCGACGGAAATCATGCCCAACGACTGCAGGGGTCTGATCGAAATATCCTCCAGAATCCACGGGCTCGGGTTTCTTGCCGGGCTCGGGTCGGTCTTTGAACAGGAAGAACTCGATCTCAGGATGTGTGTAGCAGGTGTAACCCATCGACGCGGCTTTGTTGAGCGTTCGGCGAAGCACATGCCTCGGATCTGCCAACGATGGGCTTCCATCAGGCATCACGATGTCGCAGAACATTCGCGCTGCCCCTGGCGCTTCTGTCCGCCATGGCAGAATTGAGAACGTACTTGGATCAGGTTTGGCCAACATGTCGGATTCACTAACGCGGGCGAATCCTTCGATCGCAGAGCCGTCGAACCCGATGCCCTCTTCAAAAGCGTTTTCCAACTCGGCAGGCGCGATCGCGACCGATTTCAGGAAGCCAAGGACGTCGGTGAACCACAGACGGACGAAGCGAATATTGCGCTCTTCGATTGTTCGAAGGACGAATTCCTCCTGCTTGCCTACCTGTGAATCACCGCTCATAGGAACATAGTTCCAAGCCTTCATTACAACCGTGTTAACACAATTGACGGAGGGCCTAAATGACGAAGAGCTCCGCAGAATCCAGGGTGGCGCGCTCGGCCACATCCTTGGTGATGAGGACATTCGCTCCGATGACAGCGCCAGAGCCCACGGTGACATCCCCGATTACGCGGGCGCCGGCTCCGAGGATGACCCCGTCACCGATGGTGGGGTGGCGTTTGCCTTTCTTATACGAGCGAGCGCCCAAGGTGACGTCGTGATACATCAACACATCATTTCCGATAACCGCAGTCTCGCCGATAACCACTCCCATACCGTGGTCGATGAAGAAGCGCCGTCCGATGGTGGCACCAGGGTGGATCTCGATTCCGGTGGCCGTACGGGTGAAGTTCGACCAGATGCGCGCGATCAACCTGAAATTGTGAGTCCAGAGCCAGTGGGCCATCCGATGCGCCCACACCGCGTGTATCCCCGGGTAGGCAAGAAGGATCTCGAGCCGACTCTGCGCAGCCGGATCGCGCGCAAGAGCAGTGTCAAGGTCTTCTCTGATGTTGAGTGCCATATTTACTCTGCCAAATCCTTGTACAAGATCGTTGAGAGATAGCGCTCGCCGAAGGAAGGAACGATCACAACAATATTCTTGCCTGCAAACTCTGGCCTCTTAGCAACCTGAGAGGCTGCCCATATTGCAGCACCAGATGAGATTCCCGTAAGGATCCCCTCTTCCGCGGCCGCACGTCTTGCATATGCGAGGGCATCATCGGCGGTCACATCGAAGACTTCGTCGTAGATCGTGGTGTCCAAGATGTTGGGGATGAAGTTGGCGCCGATTCCTTGGATGGGATGTCCTCCAGGGGCACCGCCGGTGAGAAGGGCGGAAGCAGCAGGTTCAACTGCAAAGATCTTGATGTTCGGGTTCTTCTCTTTGAGAACCTGCCCGACGCCAGTAATTGTTCCTCCTGTGCCTACACCTGCGACGAAGGCGGCCACCGTGCCATCCGTGTCACGCCAGATCTCCTCGGCAGTGGTCTCGCGGTGAATCTGCACATTTGCTTCATTTTCAAACTGGCGAACTAGCACCGCCCCTTCCTGGGTACCGAGCTCTTCTGCCTTTGCGATGGCACCACGCATTCCTTCGGAGGCGGGGGTAAGGACAAGCTCGGCACCAAAGGCGCGAAGAAGCATTCGGCGTTCTTTCGACATCGAATCTGGCATGGTCAGGACCACCTTGTATCCGCGGGCCGCCCCGACCATGGCAAGGGCAATGCCGGTGTTGCCTGATGTCGCCTCGACGATTGTGCCTCCAGCTTTCAACTGCCCATTCTTCTCAGCAGCATCCACCATCGAAATTCCGATGCGGTCCTTGACCGATGCCGTGGGGTTGTAGAACTCCAGTTTCGCGTAAACATTCGCCGCTGCCCCATCGGTAATTCGATTTAAGCGAACGAGCGGCGTATTGCCGACGACCTCAGTTATGTTGTTGTAAAGCTTCATTTTTCTCCAATGTGAAATGTTTGGTTATTGCTTGAGTGGGTTTGAAAGGTGCAGAACTGAAAACTTTTGTGAAGCAGTTTTTAGTTACGGCATGCACTTGTGCAGGCAAGCCCGAAATCAATGACACGCCGACGCGTGAATAACCAATCAGTGATTTCAAACATAGGTTAATGATATCAACTCAAATCCAATGCCATTCTCTTACTGCTATATGCGAATCCCTCGCAAAAGGCACCTAAAAAGAGCGCTCGTTCCAGCGGTTGGTGATGGGCAGGCGGCGATCTTTGCCGAATGCACGCGAGGAAACCTTTGGTCCAGGAGGGTATTGCCTCCTTTTGTATTCGGCGCGATCCACCATCTCAATTACTCGAGTCACCAACTTGGCATCTAATCCGGAAGTGATAAGCGAAGCACCGCCTTCGTCACCTTCGATGTAGCGAAGAAGTACCTCATCAAGAAGATGGTATTCAGGCAAGGAATCGGAGTCTTTCTGGCCCGGTCGCAACTCAGCGCTTGGCTCCTTGGTGATGGACCCAATGGGGATCGGTGGGACTTCACTGCGAAGGCGAGCTTGCTCGTTCCTCCATTTCGCCAGAGCCCATACATCAGTTTTGTAAATATCTTTTATTGGAGCGAAGGCGCCAACTGCGTCGCCATAGAGAGTTGAATATCCGACTGCCAACTCACTCTTATTTCCGGTTGCAAGAACAAGGTGACCTTCCTGATTTGAGATTCCCATCAAAGTGACGCCTCGAACTCTTGCTTGAAGGTTCTCTTGTGCAACTCCTTCAAGGTGGAGCGAATCCAGGAATGCCGTGACCATCGGCTCGATTTCAATCACTCGGTAGTGCAACCCAGTATTGGATGCCAATGCCTCAGCGTCTGAGATCGAGTGATCAGACGAGAACTTGCTCGGTAGTGACAATCCGAATACGTGATCCGAACCAAGGGCATCAACGGCAATGGATGCAACCAGTGCAGAATCGATTCCCCCTGAAATCGCAATCAGGACAGTCTTGAAATTGTTCTTCCCCACATAATCGCGAAGTCCCACGACCATTGCATTCCAGACTTCACCTAGGTCATCAAGTCGCGGAAAAATCTCACCATGCCGTGTAATAGATTTGGTCAACGTATCTTCTTGGATCACAAGATCTGGACGCGAAGTCCCGACTTCAAGGTCAAGATCGACCACTAAGAGACAATCCTGGAATTGAGAGGCCCTCGCGCGCAGGGTCCCATCAGCACCGACAACAATCGTGTCGCCGTCAAAGACAAGGTCGTCTTGGCCTCCGGTCATATTCACATAGGCAAGCGGAGCGCCCATTTCACGGGCACGCCTTTGCACCAGGGCTAAACGGACATCATCTTTGTTGCGCTCGTACGGACTCCCATTTGGAACTACAACAAGGCCCGGAGTCCGAGCCTTGAGCTCTGCAACTGTTCCGCCCTCTTGCCAAATGTCCTCGCAGATTGCAACGCCCACATCAACCCCGTGAACGCGAACCACGAGCGATGACTGGCCCGGCACGAAATTCCGGAATTCATCAAATACCCCGTAGTTTGGCAAGTGGTGCTTTACGTATGTTGCCTTGACTCTGCCGTCGTGAATGATCGCGACCGCATTCTGCGGAGCCCCCTCGGGCACTCCCAAACGATTGACAAAATCTGTGGCCTCATCGAGATAGCCAACAACGAGAACAAGGTCGCCATAACCTTTCTCGCTCACACTCTTGGCTAAATCGGCTATCGACCTCTTGCTCGCCTGACGAAAACTTGGACGAAGAGCCAAGTCTTCGACGGGATATCCGGTCACGACCATCTCAGGGAAGACCACGAGCTGGGCACCCTCTTTGGCCGCTTCTGCCACGGATTTCTCGATCAGAGCGCAGTTGCCAACAAGGTCGCCGACAGTCGGATTGATCTGCGCAAGCGCCAAGCGAAGCTGAGCTGACATGGAACCAGCCTACAAGCCATTTGGCTCGATAGACTTTGGAGGCAGTTCCCAGGGACCTGATTCGCAGGCCTTGAGGCAGGAGGTATGACATGTCCGAATCCCTTTACGGCGGCGCAACTCACCGACGCATCACCATCCGAGACTTACAACAAGCCAAACTCAACTCCGAAAAGTGGGCCATGCTCACCTCGTATGAGCAGATGACTGCAGGAATATTCGACGAGGCCGGCATACCAGTCTTGTTAGTGGGAGATAGCGCGGGCAACAACTTTCTCGGTGAAGAGAACACGATCCCTGTCACTGTCGATGAAATGATCCCGCTTGTCCGCGCGGTGGTCAAAAGCTCGAAGCGTGCTCTTGTCATTGCAGATCTGCCATTTGGTTCATACGAAGCCTCGGCCGAACAAGCCCTTGCCACGTCGATTCGCTTCTTTAAAGAAGCAGGTGCGCATGCGGTCAAACTCGAGGGCGCCCAACTTGATCAAGTTGAGAAGTTGACGCAATCTGGCATCCCGGTCATGGGGCACCTAGGACTCACTCCGCAGTCCATCCATCAATTGAGCGGATACAGGGTCCAAGGTCGCGAAGACGCAGAAGCGATCGTTGATGCAGCCCTAGCGTTGCAGGAGGCTGGCGCGTTTTCGATTGTTCTCGAGCTTGTCCCAGGCGAGTTGGCCGAACGCATAACGAAGGCTCTCACCATTCCGACAATAGGGATTGGTGCCGGAAATTCGTGCGATGCCCAGGTGCTCGTCTGGACTGACCTGATGGGGATAACAAAGAATCCGCCAAAACTGGCGAAGGCTTATCGAAACCTTCGTGTCGAAATGCTTGCCGCCACCCAAGAGTGGGCCAAGGATGTCCTCCATGGAACTTTTCCAGGACCGGAGCAAACCTTTCACTGATGCCACCTAAGTTCATCGACAAGGTGACGATCGACCTGGCACCGCTTAAAAAATACAAGAACTTTCGAAATCTCTGGGCCTCCGGAATGGTCTCCTATCTCGGCTCCATGATCACCTACGTCGCCATCCCCTTTCAAATAAAGAACATGACCCACTCCTACATCGCCGTTGGCCTCAGTGGCGCCATCGAATTGGCGCCCCTAATCATCTTTGGCCTCTATGGCGGGGTCCTCGCAGATACAGTAGATCGAAAGAGAATGCTCTGGGCAACCGAGGCCAGTCTTATGGTCCTGACGACTGTGCTGCTCCTGAATTCAATTCAGAAAGCGCCCAGTCTGATCTTGATCTACGTGGTGACCGGTTTATTTGCAGCCGTCGACGGGCTTCAGAAACCAAGCGCCGGGGCGATCCTGCAAAGATTAGTTGGCCACGACGATCTCCCATCGGCAAGTGCGCTCATGAGCCTTCGATTCCAATTTGGCGTCATTATCGGACCCACGATTGGCGGAGTCATCATTTCCAGTTTCAGTGTCTCGGCCGGATTCGCCGTCGACATTATTTCCTTCATGATATCGCTGATTTTTCTTTCGCGAGTTGGATCCGTGTCCGTCTCCGAGAGGCGAGAAAAGCCATCTCTGGCTGGATTGTTTGAGGGGCTCAGATATGCAATGAGTCGGCAAGATCTGCTAGGAACCTACCTCATTGATCTTGCTGCCATGTTCTTCGCAATGCCAAACGCCCTCTTTCCGTTCTGGGCCGACCACCTTCATGCCCCGTGGGCCCTCGGGTTCTTGTATTCGGCAGGAGTTGTCGGTGCCTTCTTTGTCACAATGACAAGTGGATGGATCAACTCCTACAAGTTCCATGGTCGAGCAATAATCTTGGCCGCAGTAGGTTGGGGAATCGCCATTGCCCTTGCTGGACTGATGCACTCGCTTCCGCTGGTACTTCTCTTTCTCGCCCTTGCCGGAGCATCGGACATGGTGAGTGGTCTCTTTCGATCTGCCATCTGGAACCAGACCATTCCGGATGAACTTCGTGGACGATTGGCAGGAATCGAGTTGCTTTCTTACTCAGTTGGCCCCCTTGCAGGCCAACTCCGGGCGGCAACAATCGCATCGGTTACCTCATTGTCCTTCTCGGTAACTTCCGGAGGTCTCATGTGCGTTTTTGTAGTGGTCTTACTGGCCAGTTTCCTGCCAAAACTTCGAAATTACGATGTCGAAACCAACGAGTTCGCAGTTGAACAACGACGGATCCGAAAATCAATTACGTAGACGGTCATCTAATTTCGATTTCGAAGGAAAGAAATTTCGCGACAGCATAGATTTGTTCAAAAAGTATTTCGCGACACGCACTCAAATATTTGTCACACAATGCTGGCATTGTTCACCAATTACTGACACGCTTATCCATGAACAGGTCCGGTGACGGATCGGACCATTCCGATTGGAGAAGTACGTGGCTGCAGCTAAGAAATCTGCTCCAAAGCGCAAGAAGGCCGCTGCAAAAGCAGTAGCGCCAAAGCGTCGCAAGAAGGCCGCTGCTAAGAAAGCAGTAGCACCAAAGCGCAAGAAGGCCGCCGTTAAGAAGGCAGCACCAAAGCGCAAGAAGGCCGCCGCAAAGAAGGTTGTTGCCAAAAAGGCAGCACCAAAGCGCAAGAAGGCCGCCGCTAAGAAGGCTGTTGCCAAGAAGGCAGCACCAAAGCGTCGCAAGAAGGCCGCCGCTAAGAAGGCTGTTGCTGCTCCTGCAGCTGCGCCAAAGAAGCGTCGTCGCAAGAAGGCAGTTGCTGCCTAGTAACGACATTAAAAAGACCCGCCACGACAGTGGCGGGTCTTTTTTTATGAATCAGAGTATTTCGATACGGGTCATTTTTCCTCGGGAGAGTCCTCGCGCAAGGCCTTTCCAACCTTCTCAAAAATTGCGGCTAGTGCCACCTGGTCCGCTTTGGACAAGTGATCAATGAAGCGGTTCCTCACACTCTCAACGTGGTCGGGGGCCGCGGCGACAATTGCCTTCCATCCTTTGGGGGTCATGACGGCAAAACTTCCCCGCTTATCGCTCGGGCATGATTCGCGCTTAATCCATCCAGCTTTCTCCATAACCTTCATCCGGTGGGAAAGTCGAGATCGCGAGAGCATCGCTACATCAGCCAATTCGCTCATCCGCATCCTTCTATCCGGAGCATCGCTGAGTTGGGCAAGGATTTCGTAGTCCGCCATAGATAGATCATGACCTGCCAAGTCGATGTCCAGAGCCTCCAGCAGTCGCCGACTAGAGACGATATATCTTCGCCAAGCCTTCATTTCCGTGGGATTGAGCCACTTGGGGGCTTGTGAGGTAGCGTTTTGTGCCATGGTTCTAGTGTAGGCGATAAGTTGAAAGTTCAACTAGTTTTGGCACAAGGAATGGCAAGTAAATTGCTGGCAACATGAGAGATTGGATACAGATGACGAGCGGAATTGACACCTCTTATATAGACCCGGCTGTGAGGGTTCAGGATGACCTTTTTCGCCACGTCAATGGAAGGTGGCTCGATACCCATGAGATTCCTGCCGACAGGGCTTCCGATGGCGTCGGATACAAACTCCATGAACAGGCCGAACAACAGGTCCGAGAGATTATTGAGAGTTCGCCTGCCACGGATGAAGGCCAGAAAATTGGCGACCTCTACAAGAGTTTCATGGACACAACACGTATTCAGGGGCTTGGTTACGCCCCGATACTTCCCTACCTGGAGAAGATAGAGGTCATCGACAGCGTCGGTGATTTCCTCACGGTGATGGGCAAACTAGAACTCGACGGCTTCGGCGGCATATTTTCAGCCGCCATCTACACAGACCACATGGACTCACTGTCCAACATCATCTACCTGAGCCAAGGGGGCTTGAGCCTTCCTGATGAGGCCTACTACCGCGAGGAGCAGTATCAGCCGATCCGCGAAGCATTCCTAGTCCACGCGGCGAAGATGTTTGCATTAGTTGGAATCGATGATGGTCCGGCCCAGGCCGCACGAATCCTTTCCTTGGAGACGGCCATCGCCAGCTACCACTGGGATCAAGTTAAGGATCGAGATGCGACCCTGACATATAACAAATTCACTCGCACTCAATTAGAGGAGCTCTCCCCTGGTTTCGAGTGGGCTACGTGGCTTGCCGCAGGAGAGATTCCTGATCGAGGATTTGAGACCACGATTGTCCGCGAGCCGGATTTCTTCACGGGCATTGGCGTATTGCTTTCTCAATTTAACCGAGATGAATGGCTCTCTTGGCTTCGGTGGCAAGTCATCAGCGGTGCAGCACCGTATCTACACGATGCGATAGTGCAGCAGAATTTCGATTTCTACGGCACGACTCTCAATGGGACCCCGCAACTTCGCGACAGGTGGAAACGTGCCGTCTCGGTGGTGGAGAGCGCCATCGGCGAGGCCGTGGGGCGTGTTTATGTCGAGCGGCATTTTCCTGCCGCGTCAAAGGCCGCCATGCAAGAGTTAGTGAGCAACTTGGTCGAGGCCTATCGTCACAGCATCTCCGACCTCGAGTGGATGAGCCAATCGACTAAGGAAAAGGCGCTTGAGAAGTTGGACAAGTTCACACCGAAGATCGGCTACCCGGACAAATGGCGCGACTACTCCGCCCTCCTGATAGATCCCACTGACTTGATGGGAAATATGGCGCGGATCGCAAAGTTCTCGAGAGACTTCGAACTGGCGAAGATCGGTGCGCCAGTAGACCGCACCGAGTGGTACATGACCCCTCAAACGGTCAATGCGTATTACAACCCCGGTATGAATGAGATCGTCTTTCCAGCGGCAATCTTGCAACCGCCATTTTTCGATATCGACGCCGACGACGCCGCCAATTACGGGTCCATAGGCGCCGTAATCGGCCATGAGATTGGTCACGGTTTTGATGACCAAGGCTCGAAATACGACGGCGATGGAAACCTCAACGACTGGTGGACGCAGGCGGATCGTGACGAATTCGAGGAGCGGGCTCGCGTTCTCATCGCGCAGTATGACGCTCTCGTTCCAAGGCAAGCCCCAGATATCTGCGTTAACGGCGCCCTGACGGTTGGAGAGAACATTGGTGACCTAGGTGGGCTGAGCATCGCCTACAAGGCCTATCAACTGGCTCTAGGCGGTACTCCTGCGCCTGTAATCGAATCTCTCACGGGCGATCAGCGCTTCTTTTACGCATGGGCACAATCGTGGCGAAGCAAAATTCGACCCGAGGCACTTAGACGACAGATTGCCACTGATCCTCATTCCCCCGATGAGTTCAGGACCAATCAGGTCGTGCGAAATATGGAGGCCTTTTACGCTGCATTTGAGGTCTCCCCCAGCGACACGCTCTATTTGGAGCCCAAAGACAGGGTGACAATCTGGTAACCCTTCGCCAGGTCTTCGTAAGGGGCGCTGTTAGGATTTGATCATTCAAGCGTTCCCCATAATTCGGATCGCCCAAAAGAATTGAAAGGAACTTACGTGAAAAAAAGTCTCACAGCTGTACTGGTTATTGGCGCACTGGTTCTCACAGGGTGCGGAAACAAGAAGGCGGATTCATCGGCTACGACAACGAGTACCCCGACCGCTTCAGCTGCACCAACGGCCAGCGGTGGCTTTGGATCTCCACTTGCACTCGGTGAAGGAATCACCCTCACGATTTCGACACCTAAGACGTTTTCACCAGGTACTTTTGCCTCCAACTACCTCCCGGGGCAGGCTGCCAATGTCTTTGATGTGACTTTGAAGAACAGCGGCACAACAGCTATCGATCCGACAACAATCTCTCTGGCTGCTAGTTCTGGCACGAATACGTGCACCGATGTACTTGATGGGGATAACGGGGTGGCGGGGGCACCAACTGACCCAATTGCAGCCGGAGCAACGTCAAACTTCAAATTTGCCATCGGCTGTGACGCCAAAGCCGGCGCACCGCTACATCTAGACATCACCGTCGGAACAGCAACTGCTTCTATCGATGGAAAGATCGCTTAATCGGGTTATCTTCGTTTAGTCCTGCAAAATCGGGAGTGGCTCTTATTTGAGCCACTCCCGATTTGCTTTTTATCTACTTTCTTTTACGCACTTGTACCTTAGGCCTTTACGTAGAGCTGACCGAAACCGAAGGTTCCCTGTGGCTCCCAGAAGTAAACGCCGCCGACCTTAGAGCCCCAAACTTCCTGGCCCTTGCTAAATACAGGTCGGATGATCCAGTACTGGTCCAT
>Ga0079306_1000384_pt1 | contig 42398 bp, 60 predicted proteins | sample Methanotroph_Enr_FD_79181 | JGI IMG/M metagenome (GOLD analysis project Ga0079306, IMG submission 79181) | Enriched soil microbial communities from Old Woman Creek wetland in Ohio, USA - Methanotroph_Enrichment_5 | ecosystem: Environmental > Terrestrial > Soil > Wetlands | place: USA: Ohio... | reverse complement strand
ATGGCGACGCCGAACATGACCGCGGTTTCGATGGAGTCGATCCCGATGTCGTCCATCAGGCTGTCGGCGCGGGCGATGTCGTCCAGGTTGTCGATGCAGCAGTCGGCGCCCAGGCCCCAGATGTGTGATGAAGGAATCAGTTAGGCAGTGTAAGCTATTAGGAATATTCGGATCGGTCTGAGGCAAGTGTGTGTTTTCTTGTGGGAAAGTTGGGGCAAACTTCTAGGTACAGTCGTGGCGCTATTTCGGGTTTGATTTGGCAGTAGGGGAAAATTTAGCAAATATTCGCGGTCCATTTGGCAGTGGGCTACTCTGGACCGATTGGTGGTGATCGCCTACAAATGCTTCACGCTGTTACCGACCAGGACAACAGCTTCAACAGTGCCGCCCATAGCGTTCGGGCTATCAAAAGTGCCTACAAAATATCCTGAGCAAGTTATACTCTGGCCGGAATTTATCTGGGAGATATCGCCGTTATAAATGAAGTCAACGGTCGTAGCGCCCAAAGGGGAATTGGGATTGCCTACCAGCATGAGGATTTCTCCCCAGGAACCTTTTAAACCAAGACTCGGTGGTAGTTCTTCTACTTTGTAAACCCTACCTGATATCCTAAAAATTTTGCCCAGAGAGGAGTAAGGACTTTTAGTCAGCTTTGATGCTACAACTTTCTCTGACTTACCTAAAAGGCTACCGGCCTGTTCGCCCTTGAGTCTGTCGGCTGCTACAACCAAGTTGTTATTTGCAGTTATGGACTTGTCAGATGTATTGAAATCTAGCTTGTTAGAGGCTAGAGATATCTCAGGTGTCGTATCCTTTTGCTGACTCTGTTGGGTATTTGTAGCTTTGTTGTCGCAACCAAAGACAGAAACAGACACCAGCAAAATTGCAATCAGCGCAACTATATTCCGCATGTAACCCCCCCTTTAAACCTACTATCTAACCAGCCTTCGCACCATTCTGCCTACCACACGCAGCCGCTCAGCAGCCTCACCTCTGAAAGTCTCAGTATCATAGCGCGGGTTGTCACTCTTTACAATCACCTCACCATCAAGTTTGACCTGGACGCGCTTTACTAACAGAGAATCCGCAAACTGAAGAACGTAAACCGCGTTGTTCTCAATATGGTGAGTATCCAGGTCAACCAGGATTAGGTCTCCCTCTGCCAGATACGGTTCCATGCTATCGCCAATCACGCTGATCACTGCGATGTGACCTGGTGTGAGGCCTAGGGTGGCCTTAAGCCAATCCGCTTTAAAGGCCAGGTGATCTACAATCTGCTCAGAATGCACCAGTGCGCCTCCGCCAGCGCTTGCCGCTACCTCGTACTGTGGAACTGTGACATACCCTTTCGGCGGAACCGGTGGAAGCTCGTGATAATCAGTGTGCTGTATGCCTGTCTCACCCCACCGTAGTTCCTTGTCACCAAAAAGCGCCTTGTTGGGCTTTACGTCTTGGTGAGGAACAAACAGATCACCACTCCCAGCTTTTAACCGTTCTCGGTTTATCCGATAAACTTCGGATATCTCTCTGACAACCGCCTCGGAGGGTATTGCCTTTCCCTTCTCGATATCAGATACATAACTGCCAGTGATACTAAGTGGTTCGGCAAAATTGGCCTGTGTGAGGCCTAGCGTCTTGCGGGCCTCACGCAGGGTTTTACCAAAAATATTATCGGACGAACCGATTTTAGGGTTTGACATTTCGGACCATCCGAATTATAAAATCAGTAGCTAAAAATTAAGGCTGACGGAGATTAACAAATGGCAACCAACAAGGCAACTGAAATAAAGGTGGCTTTGCTCCGGCTCAAAACGACGCAGTCGCAGATCGCGATCGAACTCGGAGTCAGCGTACAGAGTGTCCATCAGGTAATACATGGCATCCGTAAGAGTCAACGCATTTCCGATCACATTGATGCCTTACTCAAGAAGGCACCGTCCAAAAGAGCAGCGTAGTTGTCCGATATCGCATCCGAATAACGGACAGAGATATCGGACATGAAATGAATATCGGACACAGTATAAATTCTATTTATTTCAACGGGATGGGCATATGGGCGGCTGGCTAAGCATAAAAGCGATATCGGACATTTTAAGCGTCAAAGAAGATACCCTTTTGAAGGGTATCAAGCGCGGCAAATACACCAAAACTCGCCAGCAAAAAGTGGACGGAAAAGGCTCTCGCGGAGGGCAAATTTGGCAGATTCACATCACCGATCCGGCCATCCCCGCGGCACATCGTGACGCCTGGCTGCACGATCAGAATATGTTTGCCGACCACCCCACAAATGCTACAGCAAACCTGCCCGCAGTTAAGGCGGATAACCTCCCCGCAACCATCCCCCAAACCAACCTCCCGGTCCTGGATGAGCTGAAGAAATTCCAGCGTGAAACCATGGACGCACGCATCTACTTCATGCGCTACATCGAGCGGGCCATCAAGACCGGCCTCACCCTCAACAACGCCATCAGAAGCATCGCCGATAAAGCCCAGGAAGGAACGCTGCCCGAGGAAACCAGGCACATGGCAGAGCTGGCCAATGCCAGAAAAGGCTTCGGCCGTACCCTGTCCTACGACGGCCTTATGAAGTGGTGGTCGACCTGGCAGAAGTCGGGCCACAACCCCGTGGCCCTGGCGCCCAAACACACCGAAAAACTCCCTCAGCGGGACCTTATAAACTGGGTGCGCGACTATGATTCCAAGGCCCCTATGGTCTGCCTCGCCCAGGGGATCCCCGCCTGGCTCCCTTACTTTCTCGACCATTTTCGCATGTCCAGCAAACCCTCCATGGCCTTCGCACTGAAACGGATGAACAAGGTGCTCCCCGCCGGCATCGAGGCCCCCTCCTACGACCAGGTGGACCGGATCTGCAAGAAGATCCCCGAGATCTACCTGCAGAAGGGCCGCCTCACCGGCGCCGAGTACAAGGCCATCCAGGGCTATGCCGAGCGCGACGCCTCCGAGTACCACCCCATGACCCTGTGCCAGATCGACGGCCACAGCTTCAAGGCCTACGTGGCCCACCCGGTCACCGGAGCCCACTTTCACCCCGAGGTCTGCGGCGTGATCTGCCTCACCACCAAGGCCCTGGTCGGCTGGTCTTCGGGCCTCGCCGAGAGCTGGCGCACCGTCGCCGATGCCTTCCGCCATGCCTGCACCGTCAACGAGCAGAAGCCCTGGGGCGGAGTCATAGCCATGCTTGAGGCCGACCGTGGCGCCGGCAACATGGCGGGGGTCAACTCCGATGAGTTCTTCGGCATCTTCTCCCGCGTCGGCACCACATTCCTGCCCCCCGAGCGCGGCGGCAACCCCCAGGGGCACGGCGGGGTAGAGCGCTCCAACCAGTCCGTCTGGATCCGCGCCGCCAAGACCCTGCCGACCTACACCGGCAAGGACATGGACCGCGTAGTCCGCAAGAAAGTCTACACCCGCCTGGAGCGCGACCTGAAGAAGGCCAAGGACCAGGGGCTGATGGGCCAGGTGGAGAAAACCTCCGAGCTGCTCCTCAGCTGGAGAGAGTTCCTCGACTTCCTGGAGCACTGGGTGATCGACTACAACAACACCCCGCACAGCGCACTGCCCAAGATCAGCGCGCCGCCGGTCGGCAACGCCCAGGGCAAGCCCGTGCGCCGCCACATGACCCCCTTCGAGGCCTGGGCCCAGGCGGTGGCCGACGGCTGGCAGCCCACGGTCTACGAGGGCGACATGCTGGAGCACCTGATGATGCCGCACGAGCGCATCACCGTGAAGCGCGAGAAGTTCACCCTGCTGGGCAACTCCTACCACGCCTACGAGCTCTGCCAGTGGCACGAACGCGACATGATAGCCGCCTACGACATCCACGACGCCTCCAAGGTCTGGGTGCTCGACCTGGAAGAACGCCCGGTCTGCGTGGCCAAGTGGCAGGGCAACAAGGTACATGCCCGCCCGGTCGCCCAGGTTGAGAAGGCCGTCATGGACCGCGAGAACCGCCGCGGCTCAAACCTGGAGCGCAAGCTGGAGATGGTGCGCAGCGAGGCGCAGCGCCCGGCCATAGAGGTGGCACCAACCCACATCGAGCTTTCCGCCGAACTGCTGAAAGGCGAAGAGGAGCGCCGGCAGAAGGTGGTGAGCCTGTCCGAGTCCCGCAAGCTGCGCGACGTTTCCAGCTTCCTCGATGTCTACTTCATGGTGCTCGACCGTATAAAGGAGGGCAACGCCAGCGCCTATCAGCTGCAGTGGAAAAAGGACTACGAGTACTGGGATGAAACCAAGAAGCACCTGGGGCTGTTCAAGGCCGATCCCTACTGTCTGAGGGACCCGGAGGATCAGCGAGAAACGCAGAATGAAGAATAAAAAAACCGCCGGTGTTGCGATCACCGGCGGTCTTCAACACCCCCACAATGGGGGATTCAACCATCAGGAGGAATATATCAGATGAAACATGTCACCGTAAAGACCAAAGACGTCCGCCGCTTCGACCAGGGGATCTACGAGCTCTTGAACCGCTCCAAGGGCGTAGAAGGGCAGGGGGTAGTCTGGGGCAAGCCCGGTACCGGCAAAACCACCGCTCTCACCCTGCTGGCCAACGATTACGACGCCGTCTACATCCGTGCCCTGGGCTGCTCCACCGTCACCAGCATCCTGGGCGACATCTGCCGCTACCTGGGCGGAGAGCGCAAGTGCCGACGCTCCGACATGGTCGAGTACATCGTCACTAAACTCACCCGCGGCGTCGCCGGCGAGCCCAAACCCGTGCCCCGTCCCATCATCGTCGACGAGGCCGACTACTGCATCAAACAGTTCGACATCATGGACAGCCTGCGCGACATCTACGACATCTCCGGCTGCCCCGTCATCCTGGTCGGCATGGAGGACATCGCCCGGCGCCTGCAGGAGAACGGCCGCTTTGCTCGCCGGCTCACCCAGTGGGTCGAGTTCAAAGGCCTCGACATCGAAGACACCGCCCTGGTCGCCGAGCAGTGCTGCGAGGTGAAGCTGGCGCCCGACCTGATCGAATACGTGCATGCCGAGACCGTCGGCAACGTGGGCCGCATCAAGGTCGGCCTCGACAAGATCGAGAAATTCGCCCGTGCCAACGACCTTGGCACAGTCACCCGCAGCAACTGGGGCGAGCGCCCCCTCTACTTCGACCAGCCCATCTTCGGCAAAGGTAAAAAAGGCGGACCCAAAGGAGCACTGTAATGGGAACGGTAGATAGGACATCGAATGATCAGCTACGCCGCAACATCTGGCGCAGCCTGTTAATCCTCAAATCAGCAGCGATCTCCGAACTGCCCAGCGTAGTGAGCGGGCTCAGCGTGCGCAAGGGGAGGTCTCTCCTGCGCGAGCTTGAAATCCACGGCTACGTGGCGAAGGTGTACCAGCTGAAGCGTCAGGTATATTCCCAGGCCATCGATAGTCCAAGCCTACCGCCGGTATGTCAAAACTGCGGCCGTCCTTTCAGCGCGAAGGCCTGCTCCAAAAACCAGAAGAGACAGACAGAGACAGACAGAGAGACACAGACAAAGGCACAGCGGCAAAGAAACAAAAAGGCCGCCATCAAAGAAGGCGCCAAGCTTATCAAGGACCGGCTGGAAAACGAGGTAACCCATGACGCAGCCTGATCTGCTCGAACTGCTGCGGACCAAGTGCGAAGAGTCCAGCCAGGTCGCCGTAGCCAAGAAGCTGCGCTACTCCCCCTCGGCCATCAACCAGGCCATCAAGGGGAGCTACCAGGGCAACCTCACCAACCTGCTCACCCGGGTTGACGAAGTCTACGGTGGCACCATCGTCCGCTGCCCGCTGCAGGGGGAGATAACCCTGGGCAAGTGCGCCTACAACCGGGCGCTCCCCTTCATTACCGTCAACCCGGCACGGGTCGAGCTGTGGACCGCCTGCCGCGACTGCGAGGAGAAAAAATGAGCTACTTTATCGCCTTTTACGCCGGAGTCTGGGCCGGCATCTGTATCCTCGCCTGCTTCCGGGTCAGCCGCTCCGACAATGAGCTGGCCGCCAAGGAAGCCATCGACGACATGCCGCACTGCTAAAGGAGGAGATCGTGTTCAAACCGACCGTCACACGTACCGTAAAGCGGGTTTACAAGTGGGTTAAATGGCTCGTTACCACCTCCAGCGAAGAGCGGCGCGCCCGGTCGCTTTCCGACCATCGCGCCACCAACCTGGCCGTGCGGCTCACCATCTCCGGCGCCCTGGCCGCGCCTCGCATCGTGCCCAGCAGGCTCAAACACAACTAGCAAAGGAGTACCACCATGGAGCAGACAGCAAACGCAGTACCCGCAGGTTACATGAAGGACTCCCTGGGCCGCCTGGTGCCGGTGGAGACCGTGAAAGAGATCGACAAGCTGCGCGACCAGACTGTGCGCCGGATCGTCGCCGCCGCCCAGGTCCTCGCCGAGTCCGTCAAAGGCTTCAAGGCAGCCGCCGATGCCGACATCAAGGCCTTCACCAGTATCTCCGCCGAGGCCTTCAGCACCACCCTGGGCGGCGTGAAAGGCAACATCACGCTCAGGAGCTACGACGGCCAGTACAAGGTCTGCAAGGACATCGGAGAGTTCCTGACCTACGACGAGCGCCTGCAGGTTGCCAAGGCCCTGGTAGACGAGTGCATCAGCGCCTGGAGCGACGGTTCCGACGCCAAGATCCGCGCCCTGGTCATGGATGCCTTCCAGGTTAATCAGGCTGGCCGGGTGAACTTGAAGCGCATCCTCGGGCTGCGCCAGCTCAACATAGACGACCCCACCTGGAAGCGCGCCATGGACGCCATCGGCGAAAGCATCCAGGTCGCCGGCTCCAAGGCATATATCAGGATCTACGAGCGCCAGGAGGACGACAGCTACAAGCTGATCAACCTCGATCTGGCCTCGTTGTAGGGGAGGGTGCCATGACCTGGATTTCGACCGAAGAGCAGCTCCCCGATAGCGACACCACAGTGCTCATATACGAGCCGGATTCGGCCAGCGAGCCGGTCTGGATGGGGTACCACGATGGGGAGAAATGGCAGGATCTTTCCGGGTGGCCCTGCCGCACCCCGGTGACCCACTGGCGCCATCTGCCGGACCCGCCAACAAAGGAGGCGTGACCATGAGAGTACGGATAACTGACAACCTGGGGCACCCTTGCTGCCCGCTCGCAGAATGCAGCTCTACCGAAGGGGAGGTCATCCCTTACACCTTCAAGAACGGATCGGTTGACCCGATCATCATGATTGCCCCCCCCAATAGGTGGGCTCACGAAAGCAGCATCAAGAGGTTTGGTTTTAAACTGATACCGATCCCGTAGCGAAACGACCATCTCGTGGATCCCCACGGGGTGGTCGTCATCTGGAGGCGGCGCTCCAGGTCTGATGAGCAGCCAAAGGAGACATGGCATGGCACCGGAAAAACCGTTGAAGCCCCCATTTTACCGCGGAGAGGCGGAGTGCCCCCAGTGTGGCACGGTCCCCTACGAGCGCAAGCCACACCCCAAGACCGGGCAGAGGCTTGACACCGGAGGTATCCAGCGGCCTGAGCCGACCTCCATCGTCTGCAGCTGCCGCTACCACGCCAGGGTGATCAGCACAATGCTGGTCACTGAAGAGACTTGACCATGGAACATCTCAACCCTGAACTCTTACGACAACGAATGATGCGCGGTTCTGAGTTCTTGACCGTGCCGGAGGAAAACACCGTGGCTAAAAAGTACGAATGTATCGAGGAGGGATGCACAAAGCACCAGGTCAAGAACCATCGTTGTCATGTGCACAACCGAATGTTCGAGCAGGCAAACGAAACCAAAAAGTTTGCCCACCTGCCGGAGGAGGAAGAAACCGGCGCAGCAGCTGCGGCCCCGGCGGCTGCCCAGGCCCTGGAGCAGGGACCCGACTTGTCTCCCCCCCCCTGCAGCCGCCATGCCGGCAAGCGATCCCATCGTGCAGACCAGGGCTCTGGAACTTGCCTCGGCAGCCGAGCTCAGCCTGGGCGAGATCATCTTCGACTCGCGCGACGAGCAGCTCCTATCGCAGTTGCAGACCTCGGCCTACTCCAATCGCCGTACCCTGGCCGCCGAGATCCTTTATCGCCTCGACCGTACCTTCGACACCGCGGCATGACCCTGCGAAACAGGGCTTAGGCCCTGTCGTCCTGGCGTGGCTACCGGGGCCTGATGATGCAGCCAAATAACGGAGATCAACCATGATCGAAATTCTCACCTTCACCGTCGTAATCGACCTTTTCGGCTGGGCCTTCATTGCCTGGTTGGCCAGGAGGTAGCCGTGGGCCGAGCCAAAGAAAATCCCCGCTATCACGTCATGTCCCTACGTGTCGGCGACGATGAGCGCGACAAGATCCTGGAGCACTTGGGCAGCAACGGCAACGTCTCGCTGTTCCTTCTCAATGCCGCCCTGGAGAAGGTCGACCGCGATCAGCAAGTAAAAGCCCATGATCTGCCGGAGTGAACCCTGCAAGTACCACGGCTTTTTGCTCGGCCACGAATGGTGCCGCCATCCGGACCACCTTGAGCCGCTCGCCCCGGGCCGTACCTGCGCCCTCATGGCAGCCGGTGGTCGCTGCCCCAGCTTCGTCGACTTCGAGACCAAGGTCATGCCGGGCGTAGAGCCCCCCTGGCCCATGCCGCTCAGCATGCAGCGCTTGATAGCCGTGATATCCGTTTGTTTGAAAGCAGGGGAAGGGGGTGATAGGTGAAGATCCGCGTGTGCCCCTGCGGCAACCGTTTGAAGACAAACCAGGAGTTCTACTGCAGCTGCCGCTGCAAAGGTAAGTATCACAAGGCAGAACCCGTCAAGCGCGGCTTCGAGATCGAGGTTCCCAAGAACAAGACCCAGCGCCGCGTCGGAAAGGGTTTCTATGACTACCTGCACAGCAGAACGGAGTGGTGACATGGTCGTTGATATCGATGAGGGCACGAGGGCACCGCCCGCGCTCAGCTATCCCGGGCCAGGGCGGAATTAAGATGTTACTTCAGCAATTCAAGGAGATGGACATGGCAGAAAAACAGCTTGCAGAAAAGTTAGACGTAATCGAACTCCCCACAATCGGCCTGCCGTTTGCCGGTGGTTTCTTCGCCGGGGAATTAGCTCTCGCGGGGGGACGCTATGCCCTGGTGGTGGCACCGAAGGCCGAGGGCGAAAAGCTGAACCTTGAGTACAAGAAAAAAGACCGGAATACCGCCGACGGCACCGACAGCAACGACGATGGTCTCTTCAATAGCAAGCAGATCAACGACGCGAACCACCCGGCCGCTCAGTTCTGCCAGTCGCTCAAAATCGGAGGCTTCGACGACTGGTATATGCCGTCGCGGGACGAGCTGGCTATGCTGTGGCGTAACCTCGGCCCGAGGCGGAAGAACACGCCGGATCTTTTCCACGAAGAGGGTGCAGAAGCGTTCAATCCGACATGGTATTGGTCCAGCACTGAGCACGCCTCCTACTCCCACCTCGCGTGGAGCTTCAATTTCAACGGTGGCTACCAGGGCAACACCAATAAGTACCTCAGTTTCGGAGTCAGGGCGGTCCGCAGATTAAAAATTTAACCATTTACCAATTTAAAAAGGAGATGAACATGGCAGGAAAACAGCTTGCAGAAAAGGTAGAAGTAATCGAAGTCCCCGTAATTGGTCTTCCGTTTGCCGGCGGTTTCTTTGCAGGGGAACTTGCTCTCGATGGGGAGCGTTACGCACTAGTGGTAGCACCTAAGGCCAAGGGCGAAAAGCTGAAGCTGGAGTACAAGAAGAAAAGCCTCGGGACCAGCGATGGCACCGACAATGACGACGATGGCCTTTCCAACAGTGAGCGCATTAACAACGCAAACCATCCGGCGGCTCAGTTTTGTCGGTCGCTCAAGATTGGGGGTTTTGACGACTGGTATCTGCCGTCGCGGGACGAACTGATGCGTATCTGGATGGGCCTGGGACCGAACCGGAAGAACACTCCGGTACTGTTCAAGGCTGGCGGTGCAGAAGCTTTTGAGGATTGCTGGTATTGGTCCAGCACCGAGTACGCCTCCTTCTCCGACGGCGCATGGGTCATCTTTTTCAGCGGTGGCGGCCAGACCAACGGCAATAAGTTCTACAAGTTCGGAGTCAGGGCGGTCCGCAGATTAAAAATTTAACCCTTTATCTATTTTGAGGTAGTGATCATGGCACTGGCTTCGACCCTTCCTATTTATCGCGTCACCTACGAGCTTTTGCAGGTAGTCACCCGCATCACCAAGGACATGCCGCGGGACTACAAGCAATCTCTTGGCAATAAGGTGCGTGAGGAATGTGTCGAGCTGGTAGTGCTGATCTATCGGGCAAACTGCTCACGCGATAAGCGGCCCCACCTGGAGGAGCTGCAGGAACGCCTCCAGGTGGTCACGCTGCTGCTCAGACTGTCTAAGGATATGAAACTGATCGCCACCGGACAGTTTGCCCAAACCATCGAGCTGACCGACCAGATCGGAAGACAGTCGACCGGTTGGCTCAGGTCCGCATCGTCGCCTGCTGCATAGCCGTTACGGCGGCTATGTCCGTGCGAATTAATCTGGTTGTGCCCCTGGGGATAGTCCCCACGGTAAGGCGCCGGCAGCGAAACTAGCGGGAAGGATTCCCGCAAGGTCGCGGCGCAGTTTCATGACGGATCGGCTCAGCCTTCCGCCATGCGACGTGAACAGCACGACTCAACGCCTCCTACTCCAACAACGCATGGAACATCAATTTCAACAATGGCAACCAGAACAACAACAATAAGAACAACAATTTCGGAGTCAGGGCGGTCCGCAGATTACAACGATGCCGATTTGTCGGTAAACGAGTTGCTCTGTGCCTACTACGACTGTCGTAGGCACAAGCGCAACACCATCAATGCTCTTAAATTCGAGGCCAACCTGGAGCGCAACATCATGGAGCTCTACCGTGAACTGATAGCCGGAACATACCGGCCCGGCACCTCCATTTGCTTCGTCGTCACCAGGCCGAAGCCGCGAGAAGTGTGGGCGGCCGATTTCCGGGACCGGGTAGTCCACCATCTGCTCTACAACCGGATATCGGACCGCTTCCATCGTTCCTTCATAGCCGATAGCTGCGCCTGCATACCGGGCCGCGGCACTCTCTACGGGGCGATGCGCCTGGAGCACAAAGTCAGAAGCATCACCCGGAACTGGTCACGCCGCGCCTACTACCTGAAGCTGGATATGGCCAACTTCTTCGTCAGCATCGACAAGAACATTCTTCACAGCCTCCTGGCGCGGAAAATAGCAGAGCCGTGGGTCATGTGGCTTGCCGAGGCCATCCTCTTTCACGACCCGCGGGAGAACGTCCGTATCAAGGGCACGCCGGAACTGCTGGATCTGATCCCACCTCATAAGAGCCTATTTAACCAGCCCCCTCACCTGGGGCTGCCGATAGGCAACCTGAGCAGCCAGTTTTTCGCCAACGTCTACCTCGACCTAGTTGATCAGTATGTGAAGCACCGCATCGGCGCCCGGCATTATGTCCGGTACGTTGACGATATGGTACTGCTACACGAATCGCCGGAATGGTTGAACCGTGCAGCAAAAGAGATCGGCAGCTTCGTGTCGGAACGTCTCCACCTGGCCCTGAATCCGCGCAAGACGATCCTGCAACCCATCGAACGCGGCGTGGACTTCGTCGGGCAGATCATTAAGCCGTGGCGCCGAGTGCTCAGGCGGACGACATTTGCAAACGCGATAACGGCCATCTCTGCCAAAAACGGCGAAGATCTCATGAAAAGTTCGAACAGCTACCTCGGGCTGTTGCGGCAATCGGACCATAGCCATAACGACAGGGTGAGGCTAGCGCGGGTGGCGCTTTGCAAGGGGCATTGTGTAGACGGTGGTTTCACGAAGGTGTTTAGGAAACGGGCAAGTGGCCCAGAAGTAACCGTGAAGGAGAGCTAGACCATGGCAACCCCAGCCCAGATAAAGAAAATCCACATCCTCAAGTCGGCCCTCGGCATCGACGAGGATACCTACCGCGCCACCCTGGCCGGCTATGGGTGCAAGAGCTCCAAGGACCGCGACTTCACCTACGCCAAGGCCGACGAGCTGATCCAGGGCCTGGAAGAAAAGGCCGTGGCCGCCGGTGTCTGGGAAAAGCGCAAGCCTGCCCGCAAGGCGGCGACCGCCCGCAAGCTGGCCGACGATGACCAGTCAAAGAAGATCCGCTCCCTCTGGATCCAGCTACACCAGGCCGACAAAGTCAAGAACCCCGCCGAGAGCGCCTTACTTGCCTACGTGGAGCGGATGACCAAGGTGGCCCGGCTGGAATGGCTCTCTGTAAAGCAGGCTTCAAAGGTCATTGAAGCTATGAAGAAATGGCTGGGGAGGTAGAGAATGGACCTGTCGCGTTATCCCGAGATCCTGCGCGAGCTGATCGACAAGGCGGCCGAGCCCGTCGCCGCCAAGCTGCAGGTCAGTGCCGAGCAGGCCCGCGAGGCCGTGTTCCAGGTCTGCGAGATCATCCGCAAGGACTGGGCCGGAGAAAACCTCTATCTCCCCAAGGGACTGGCTCACGACATCAACAAGCGCGACCTGGAGATGTACGAGGCATTCAACGGCACCAACCACAGCCAGCTGGGCAAGCGGTTCAACCTCACCACCCGTCAAGTCTACGAGCGCATCGCCCTGGTCAGCGTGGCCGAGTTCAAGCGCCGCCAGCCGCGACTCTTCGAAGAATAGATTGACACCCCCTTTAAAATAAGTTAAACGGTGCCGGATAAAGCCCTTCTCCCCCCCACGGAGAGGGGCTTTTTTATTGAAAAACCTCAAAAGCACCCCGCTGTCCCTTCCTGTAGATTCGACCCTGCCATGCTTCTGCCTGCAGCACCATCGGCCGCCTCGGGTTCATCTCCTTTCCCGAGGCGGCCACCTCTCATCCGGGAGGTGCAACCATGCCCTGACACATCGGGGAGGCCTTCGGGTCTCCCCCACAACCACGAGGTGAACGATGTCCGAATTCCTGCCGGCGCACCAGGCAACGATGGGCGACGAGGGCGGCTGGGCCAACAACCCTGCCGATCACGGCGGCGAGACCTACAAAGGCATCGCCCGCAAATTCTGGGGGCACTGGCAGGGCTGGGACATCGTCGACCAGATCCGCAAGGCCGCGATGGGCCCGAAGCCGATCTACGGCGGCCCGGGTTACTCGCTCTGGGTCAAGCTGCTCAACAAGAAGCTGGCCGAGAACGACGGTCTGCAGAGCCTGGTCCGCATCTTCTACTTCAACAACTTCTGGACCGCCAACCGCCTCAACCAGGTGAACGACCAGGGCGTCGCCACCTGGCTCTACAACCACATCGTCAACGGCGGCGGCCGCGGCGTCAAATGGATGCAGATCGCCGCCCGCGTCACCCCCGACGGCGGCATCGGCCCCAAGACCATCGCGGCCATCAACGCCACCCCGCCCGCCGAGCTGCTGGCCCGCGCCGAGGACGTCGCCGGCGCCTACCGGCTCGACGTGGCGCACAAAGACCCGAGCCAGATCCAGTTCCTCACCTCGTGGCTCACCCGCGACGGCCAGCCCCCCGAGATCGTCGCTATGGTGAGAGCCGCGGCCCGCGACGGCGAGCTGGACGCCCGCGAAGTAGCACAGCTCAAACAGGCCATGGAGGCCACGGCCTGACCGGCCAACCTCCGGCGATCAACCATAACAGGAGACACCTATGAAGTGGATCAAGTCTTTTCTCAACGAACCCGGCACCCAGGAAGGCAGCTCTCAGCGCTTGCTGCTGATGCAGCTGGTAACGGTATTGCTGGCGCTGCTGGTCTACCTTACCGTCAAAAACGGCAAGCTGCCCGAAGTTCCCGCCAGCCTGGAAACGCTGATCGAATGGATCGGCACCTCCCTGATCTGCGGCATCGGGCTGGGCAAGGGGATCTTGGCATACCGTACCGTCAAAGGGGGCGACGATGCTGGACAGGCTGCGCAGTAAATTTGTCGATGACTGGCACGAGTGGCGCCTTTACGACTGGCCCCGCACTATCCTCCTGGTGCTGCTCATCCTGGCCGTCTTCAGCGCCCTCTGGCAGTACTTTATGCCCCAGGTCCGCGAGATCAACAGCACCACCTTCAAGCGGACCCGCGAGATCCACGAGGTGACCAAGGTGCAGCGCGTCTTCGTCCCCTGCCCGCAGCAGGGGATCCAGACCCTCGACAAGACCGAGGTTGCCAAAAAGCTCGAACTCCCCTGGTTGCAGCCCCCGGTCGCCGGTGCTCCCGTTCAGCCCGCCCCGGTCGCCGGCGACCAGAAGGACCTCCAGGTGGTTGCCACCAGCGACCTCCCCGACAGCGACAACGGCTACCAGGTGGTCGACGTGTTCAACACCGAGACAGGCGAGGTCACCCCCGTCGTCACGGAGAAGGAGTCTCCCTGGTTCGACCTGGAAAACCACGGCAGCCTGGGTGCCTGGTACGGCTACCACAACCTGACCCCGGCATCCCAGCTGGACGTCCAGTGGTCGTTCCTGCGCATCAAGGATGCCCATCTTGCCGTGCGCGGCCAGGCCAACACCGCCAGCGGGCTCTTCGGCGGCGCCGGCCTGCTGTACTCCTGGTGACCCGATGCCCGACGAAATGGACCGCGCCCAGGAGATCAACGAGCAACACACCCATGACGCCCTGGCGGAATGTTTCCGCCGCGGCATCCGCAACAGCATGAGACAGCCCGGCGACCAGGGCACCGAATGCGTCGACTGCGGCGAGGAGATCCCCGCCGGCCGCCTGAAGCTAATGCCCCACGCCGCTCGCTGCGTGAGCTGCCAGACACTACACGAAAACTGGAGACCAATGTGACGCCACCGACCCCCAACTACCAGCTCTGGATCCTTGGCTTCAACGTTTTCCAGTTCGTCTGCACCGCCATTCTCGGCCTCTACGTCTGGTGGAAAAACCGCAATGCGGTCACCACCACCCGTTTCGATGAGCAGGACAAGCGCATTACCGGCATCGAGACCAAGGCGCAGCTGGCGCAGCAGACTCAGGAGGCCATGGTCAAGCACCTGGAGGAACTCGGCGAGCAGGTGCGGCGTCACTCCGACTGCAAGTACCATCAGGGGTTCGAGCGTCGACTCGACGAGACGACCAAAGAGCTCAGCAAAATGAACGGCAACATCGAGCACGTTGAAGGGCTCGTCGAAGGGCGCTTAAAGGGGATCGGCAGCGCCCTCGACATGATCCAACAGCACCTAATGACCGGAGGGAAATAATGGCATTCCAGGACCTCATGACCGAAGACGCACGGCTGGTCATCCTGCGCGCCCTTGAAGAGGACGCCGGTGGCTACAGCGCCAACGAGTCGATCATCCACGCCATCCTGGTGGAGTTCGCCCACAAGCTCTCCCGCGACCAGGTGCGCACTCAGCTCAGCTGGCTCAAGGACCAGGGGCTGGTAACGCTCAAGGACGTGGCCGGCTGCCTGGTGGCGACCCTCACCTCCAGCGGCATCGACGTGGCCACCGGTTTGTCTGTGGTGCCCGGCGTCCGCCGGCCGCGCCCGGCCAAGGGCTAACATGGGCAAGCGCGCCGAAAACGAGCAGCAGGCCATCGAGCTTTTCGCCAGCGGTCGGGAGATCCCCCAGATCGCCGTCGAGATCGGCGTCTCCGAGAACAGCCTGCGCACCTGGAAGAAGCGGGCCGGCACCGAGTGGGACGATGCCCGCGCCGCCGCCCGCAAGAAGATGCTGGAAGGCATGGAGAGCGTAGGCGCCAGGCTCAGGCGCTCCCGCGAGCTGGCCGCCACCCTGGGCGGCAAGGCCAGCCTGCAGGGAAGCGGCGACATGGGGCAGGTCACCAACGAGCTGCTCCGGACGCTGCTCTGGGACATTTCGGCCCAGGTGCAGACCGCCAGCCTGGACCCCGAGGAAATGAAGGGGACCATCAAGCAGCTCACCAACCTGTGCCTCGGCGTCCAGCGCCTCGAGGCGGCCTCCAACCTCAGTGTGAAGCGGGAAGGCGAGATCCGCAAGCAGGCCATCAAGGATGTTGCCGACGTGGTCGAGCAGACTGCCGTGCAAATGGGCCAGGATGCCGAGCAAGCCGCCTTCTGGCGCCAGAAAGTTCTGGGAGTGCAATGAGCCAGCCCAGCGACGTCATAGGGGTCATCGCCCTCAACTCCCCCGAACTTCCGGCGGCGGTGCGCGAGCTCCCCAACAATGCGGACCTGCTGGCCGAGGGCGTGCTGATGCTGCACCAGCGCCAGTGGATCAAGCAAATCCACGAGTTCGACCTGAACATCGCCGAGAAGGGGCGCCGCACCGGCATCACCTATGCCACCGCCCTGGACGACACCATCACCGCCTCCAGCAACCGCAAGGCCGGCGGCGACAACATCTACTACGTGGGAGATACCAAGGACAAGGGCCTGGAATTCATCGGCTACTGCGCTTCCATGGCCAAGATCATGGCCTGCGCTATGGCGCCCGGCTGGAACGGCATCGAGGTCTTTCTCTTCGAGGACCAGATGGAGGACGGCAACAGCCGGCAGATTACCTCCTATCGGATCCGCTTCGCCTCCGGCTTTCAGATCGTGGCGCTCTCCTCCAACCCGGCCAACATCCGAGGGCTCCAGGGCATCGTCGATATCGATGAGGCCGCCTTCCACAGCAACGTCCAGGCCGTGATCGACGCCTGCCTGGCGCTCCTGATCTGGGGCGGCAAGGTGCGCATCATCTCCACCCACAACGGGTTTAAAAACCCCTTTAACCAGCTGATAAGGGACGCCTGGGCGGGGCTCAACGCCTTCAAGGTGTTCCACTGCACCTTTGACGATGCGGTCAACAACGGGCTCTATGAGCGGGTCTGCATGATCCGCGGCTGGGAGCCCAGCGAAAAGGGCAAAAAGGAGTGGTACGACAAGATCCGCAAGGGGTACGGCTCCAACCTGGCCGCCATGAAAGAGGAGCTAGATGCCATTCCCCGTGAGGGCTCCGGCGTGGCGATCCCCGGCGTGCTGATCGAGATGAGCATGAAGGAAGTGCGGCCGATCCTGCGACTCACCCTGGGCAAAGACTTCGTGCCCAAAGGCCTCGCCTACCGCGACTCCTACATAGCCGAGTGGATCCGCATCAAGCTGAACCCCTGCATCGATCTGCTGATGCGTGGGCGTGAGTACTCCTTCGGGTCCGACTATGCCCGCTTCGGCGACTTCGCCGTAACAGCGCCGCTTTTCCTGGAGCAGGACCTGACCCGCAACTGCCCCTTCATGATCGAAATGAAGGACGTGCCGACCCGGCATCAACGGCAGATCCTCTGGCATGTCATCGATCACCTGCCGAGGTTTCGCAATGGTGCCATGGATGCCACCGGCAACGGGTACGGCCTCGCCGAAGCCACCGCCGACAAATACGGCCGGCCGCGGATCCTGGAGGTCATGCTTAACGACGCCTGGTACCGGGCCAACATGGGCGCGTTCCAGCAGAGCTTCGAAGACAACAAGTGGAACCTGCCCCGCGACGCCGACGTGCTGAACGACCTGCGCACCTTCGAGCTGATCGACGGCATCATCAAGCTCCCCGGGCTACGCACCCAGGACACCAAGGACATCGAGTTCAAGCGCCATGGCGACGCCGGCATGGCCCTGGTCCTGGGCGACTTCGCCATCCGGCAGCAGACCGTCACCATCGAGCACCAGACCTCAGGCCCCACCGGGCTGTGTCTGTCGGCAGGCCGCAGCATGAGCAACTACATGGGGAGATAAAAATGGGACTTTTCGGCAGCTTGGCAAAACTCGGAGTAGATGTAGTCACGGCCCCCCTCTCGGTGGCGGCCGATGTGGTAACGCTTGGCGGTACGGTTTCAGGCCGCAAAGAGCCTTTTTCCGTGAGTCGGACAAAAGAGATCGGCGAGGATCTGGAAGACATCCTTGACGATATCTTCGGCTAATGGCCAGCAAGCGCCGCATCCGCCGCAGATCCTGCCAGCGTAAGAAGCGCTTTCCGACCAGCGCCGCCGCCCTGGATGCCATGCACCAGGTGATCCGCTCAGGCAAGAAGAATGGCGGCTACCTCCACATCTACTCCTGCCGCTTTTGCGGCGGTTACCATTTTGGCCACGCGGCCGGCAGCAACTCGGAGAAGCGATGACCGACAAACTCGACACCCTTTACGGCTACAACGGCCAGCTGCTCAACCCGGTGATCACCGTGGACGGCAAGCGGCCGGTGACCCAGGAGGTGGCATCTGCCGCCACCGACGTCTACATGTTCCAGGGCTGGCTCCCCGTCATGGAGAACCTCGACCCCGTGCTCACCATGGAGAACGGCGGCGACATCAGCATCTACGACGACATCGCCCGCGACAGCCGGGTGGCCGCCAGCTTGCGTACCCGCGCCAAGGCTGTCACCGGCCGCGACTGGCAGATCGTACCCTTTTCCCAGGAAGCCGTAGACATAAAGATCGCGGAGTACTGCACCAAGGTCTTCCAGAACTTCCCCTACGACCGCTGTCGGCGCCCGGTGCTGCGGGGCGGGGTCCTCAAGGGGTATTCCGTCGCCGAGGTCATGTGGGATTTTTCCGAGGGCGATACCTTCATTTCCGATATGCGCTACCGGCACCAGCGCCGCTTTCGCTTCGCCCCCAACGGCGACCTGCACCTAATGACCCTGTCCAACCCCTACCCGGGGGAAAACGTAACCATCAACCAGGAGAGCGGCCTCCCCTTGAAAAAGTTCCAGGTCTTCACCTTTGGCGACGAGGTGACCACCCCCTATGGCAACGGCTTGGGACAGGAGCTTTACTGGCCCTGGTTCTTCAAGAAAAACGGCATCAAGTTTTGGGTCATGTTCGTGGAGAAGTTCGCCGCGCCTACCGCCGCCGGTGAATACCCGGACGGCACCACCCCCGAAAAGCAGCAGCAGCTCCTGGCGGCCGCGTCGGCCCTGCACTCCAACTCCGCCATCATCTACCCCGAGGGGATGAACCTGAAGCTCATCGAGGCGGCGCGCAGCGGCAACATCAGTTGCTACAAAGAGCTCTGCGACTTCATGAACGACGAGATGACCATCAGCATCCTGGGGCAGACCGCCACCACCTCCGGCAAGCCCGGCGGCCTGGGTAATGCCGATGAGCAGCAGGACGTCCTGGAGAACTACCTGAAGGACGACGGAGATAGCATCTGCGAGGCCCAGAACGACCGCAAGAACGGCGTCCTCCCCTGGCTGGTCGATTACCAGTTCCCCGGGCACGGCCGCTACCCGAAGATCGAGATCAAGAGCGAAGACGAGGACGACTCCAAGACCCTGGCCGAGCGCGACAACTCGCTTTCCCAGGCTATGGAGCGTAGCGGGCTCAAGCTTTCCAAGAGCTACTATGTGCGCACCCAGGGCCTTCAGGACGACGACGTCGAAGAGACCGCCGCCGAACCGCCTACAAAATCGGTCCGATCCGACCTATCCGTCCGGGAAGCCACCAGTACCGAATTTGCCGAAGGCGACGACCCCTTTCCCGGCGAGCTGGAGATTGACGCCCTGGCCGAGTCGTTCACCCCCGCGGCTCTTCAGTCGCTCATGGAAGGCGTGTTGAAGCCGGTCTTCAAGCTGTTCAAGGAGAGCGGTGACCTGACCGAGGTCATGGGCGAGCTGATCAAGATCTACCCCAAGCTGGATACCGACAAGCTCCAGGATCTGCTGGCCCGCGTGATCTTCGTGGCCGAAGTCTGGGGGAGGTTGCAGGCGGATGAATAAGGTCGACCTTGCATACGCCCTTGGGCTCAAGCCCGAGAAGGCCATCGAGTACTTCAAGTCCAAGGGGTTCGCCTTCACCTGGGACTGGCAGGAACTCTGGCAGGAAGCCCAGGCCCGCGCCTTCACCGTGGCCAAAGTGACCCGCATGGACATTCTCCAGGACATCCGCGACGGCGTCCAGGACGCGCTCGACAATGGCATCACCTATCAGGAGTTCGCCAAGGGCCTCACCCCCAAGCTGAAGTCCAAGGGATGGTGGGGCAAGCAGGAGACCGTCAACGAACAGACCGGCGAGGTAACCGACGTCCAGCTGGGGAGCCCCTACCGGCTGCGCACCATCTTCGACCAGAACGTGCAGACCGCCTACAACGTGGGGCGCTACCGCACCCAGGCCGAAAACGTCGAGGCCCGCCCCTACTTCCAGTACGTGGCCGTCATGGATGCCCGTACCCGCCCGGCCCACGCCATGCTTAACGGCCGGGTGTTCCGGTACAACGACGACTTCTGGAACTCCTTTTACCCGCCCAACGGCTGGCGCTGCCGCTGCCGGGTGCGCGCCCTGGACCAGGAGAACCTGGCCGCCCGCGGCCTCGAGGTGGAAAGCTCCCAGGGGAAGCTCTCGCAGCGCGACGAGCTGGTCAGCAAGAAGAGCGGCGAGATGCAGCCGGTCACCGTGTTCCGCGACCGCAATCCCCAGACCGGTAAAAAAGAGAGCGTCGCCCCCGACGTCGGCTGGAGCTACAACCCGGGCAAGGTCGACTTTCAGCCCGACCTCAAGAAGTACGACCCGCAGGTGAGGCAGCTATGGGAGAAATGATCAAGGTCACCGACAACTTTGCCGAGGCCGCCCAGCTGCTGGACAAGATAGCCCGCCAGGCGAAGAACACCGTGGGGCTCATGCGGCAGATCGGCGGCATCATGCACGACGAGATCGAGGAGAACTTCTCAGCCGAGGGGCGCCCCGCCAAGTGGCGCGGCCTAAAGCCCGGCACCATCAGGCGGCGCAAGGCCCAGGGGCACTGGCCCGGCAAGATCATGCAGGTGCGCGGGCGCCTGGCCGCCAGCTTCCAGGTGAAGTCCGACAACAACAACGCCGTCTGCGGCACCAACGTGGCATATGCGCGCATCCAGCACTTCGGCGGCTCCAGCAAGTTCGCCGCCCGGGAGCGGGTGCTCAACTTCAAGCAGAAAACCCCGGGCAAGATGACCCACGGCCGACCCGGCAGCGGCGACACCTTCGCCAAGGCGGGCAAGGCCGGCTACTCGATGAAGGTGAAGGGCAAGGCCTATTCCATCAAGATCCCGGCGCGGCCCATCCTCTACTGCAGCCCCGGGGGCATCCAACGCATGATCGACGCCGGCAAAGCCTGGCTCACCAACGGGGTGCGCTGATCGGTCCGATCAGTCCGCTTCGACCGATTTCAGTTGTGCTGCTACGGCTTCCAAATTTGCCCTGCAGCCGTTCCAACCTAAATGGGTACGCGCCTGAAAGGGGTCGGCCAGTACAGCGAGTTTTAAATGGGGTTTTAATGCGGTTCCAGATCGGCCCACCGGAATTTGTGAAGGGCCTCAACTGCAACGGACAACGATAGAGGGGTATGGTGCCAATGCACCATACGACAATGGAGACCAACCGATGAAGGGACACCCCGAGATCATAGCTGCCTTGAACGCCCGAAGACTCGACGAGCTGACCGCGATCAACCATCCGAGGAGCTGGCGGTGGTCAACTACAACGACCTGATCGCGCTCTGCCTCACCCACAAGGACGCCGCGACCCGCGCTGTCATCGAGGAGATCCTGGCCGACGAGGTGGACCACCTGGTCGACATCGAGGCGCAGCTCACCCAGATCGCGCAGATGACCTTGCAGAACTACCTCTCGGCCAAGCTGGCCTGAAGGAGAACCCATGGCAACCAAGATGATCAAGATGTTCAAGCCCGGCCGCCACGTATCGGCCGACGGCAAGGTCCACGAGTTTACTGAGGCGGATCTCAGGGCCACGGCCGCCGTCTACAATCCCGAGCTGCACGCCGCCCCCCTGGTGATCGGCCACCCCAAGATGGACGACCCGAAGTACGGTCAGATCCAGCGCATGGAGTTTACCGACGGTTTTCTCATGGGCGAGCCGGCCAACGTCGACCCGGCTTTTGCCGAGTGGGTCAACTCCGGCAAACATGACCGGGTGTCCACCAGCTTCTACGCGCCGGACTCTCCCGCCAACCCGGTACCCGGCGTGCTCTACCCGCGCCATCTCGGTTTCCTCGGCGCCGTCCCTGCGGGCTGCAAGGGGCTGGGTGCCGCAAGCTTTGCCGAGGGCGAGGAGGGGGTGATGGACTTCGGCGACTGGAACGACCGCACCATCGCCGGCATGTTCCGCAACCTCAAGAACTTCCTCATCGGGGAGTTCGGCCAGGAGAAGGCCGATAAGGCCCTGGGCGAATGGGACCTTCAATCCGTCACCGAGGAAGCCCTTACCCCCGAGCGCAAGGAAGGAACCTGTGCCTCCTGCAGCATGCCCTGCGCCGAGTGCATTTGCGATAGCCAATCAACCACCGATTACAGTGAACCCAACCATGAAGGAGGAGCCATGACGCTCACCGTCGCACAACTGGCCGAGAAAGAGGCCTCACTGAACGCCAGGGACAAAGCCCTGAAAGAGAAGGAAACCAGCGGTCTGCGCGCCGCCAACCTCGCCTTTGCCGAAGGGCTGATAGTCGACGGCAAGCTGCTCGCGGCCAACAAGGCCGCCATCGTCGCCGTGCTCGACTTCTGCGCCGGCATCTCCACCGGTGACACCATCGAGTTTGGCGAGGGTGACGCCAAGAAAACCGAGTCCCCCGTCGAGACCATCAAGGCCGTCCTGGGCAGCTACCCAAAGCTCATCGAGTTTGGCGAGCTGGCAGCCGGAGATGAGAACCCGGGCAAGCGGCCCGGCGCGATTCCGGCGGATATCGCCACCTACGTCTAACCCCGGATTTATCAACCCTTTAACTAGGCTTTAACAGAGAACAAAAAATCGGAGGTAGTCATGACCATTAACGGTACCACCGCAGCTTTTACCCGCGACGAAGTACGCGCCCAGTCTCCCGGCGGACACCCGCCCGTCCTGGTTGCCGGCGTACTGAAGGCTAACGATGGGGTATATCCCACCGGTTTGCTCCTCAAACGTGACGCCGACGGCTTCACCCTGCTCCAGGCTGCCGAGGGCGAGGCCTTCATCGCGGTCCTGGACCAGCAGGTCGATACCGCGGCCGAGCAGATCGGCCTGGTGGTCATCCACGGATCCGTCCAGGCTCCGGTGCTCAAGGTCGGTGCCGCTGTGCCGGCAGCACCCACCAAGGCGGCCTTGATCGCGTTGCAGAATGCGGGCCTCTTCCCGCAGTAACCCCGGTTTGCCCCGATCCGACCGAGGCTCAACGACCATTTAAGCAATTATGTATCCACCCTTAAAGGAGTCAGCAATGCTCACTAACAGATTCAAGACCTTATTTTCCTGGTCGCTCCTCACGGCACTGGCCATCGTGGCCTTTGCCCTTGGCTCCGGCCACGAGGCTATGGCTGCTACCCATGCCGACCATCTCGGGAAGACACTGCTGCTGGCCGGATTCGTTAACATCCGCAACCTCTTCACCCGGGAAGCCATCATCCGGTACCTCCAGGTGCTGGGGCCCGCATACCCGACCGTCTGTCTTGACCGCATCTTCAAAGACCGCCCGCAGCAGCCCGGTCCGCTGATCGGCTCCGACATCGTCCGCCAGTACATCAGAGCCATGGCCCTGAGTCGCCGCGGGTCCCCTGCCATCTCCATCACCGGGGCAACCGGCCGCACCGAGTTCTACGAGCCGCTCCCGATCCACCCGAAGATCGACATCACCGGTGCCGATCTTAACAACCTGCGCCTCTTCTCCCAGGGCGGTCCCAACAGCAAGAACCAGCTGGAGATCTGGGCGCAGAACAAGACCGACGTGCTGCGTCGCACCGTGCGCGCCACCACCGAGGCCATGTGCGCTTCGGCACTCACCGGCAAGCTTTCCTACCCGGTGCAGCTCGAAGGGGGCGGTTTCGACACCTTCGAGATCGATTACGGCGGGGTGCAGAGCCTCGATGCCGGCAGCTACAAATACTGGGACGATCCGGCCATCAAGGCCGTGGACATCGTCGACACCTTTATCCAGCTGCGCAAGGTTTTCCAGCGCATCGGCGTAGGCGGCGAGGTTCTCTTCTGGGCCGGCGAGGATGCTTTCAAGGCGCTCTTCACCATCGTTTCCAAAATCCTCACCTCGACCAAGCTCCAGTCCGAGGCGGGCGTCAGCATGAAGCTTGAGGACAACTACATCATGATCGGCACCATCAAGGTCGAGCTGAGAGCGGAGGAGTACTGGAGCCCGGTCACCGGCCTCTTCACTCCCATCGTCCCCAAGGACACTCTGAAAGCCATCGCTACCGACGCAGGGCACCGGATGCCCTACGCATCCATCGACGACCTGGACGGCAACCTGGAGCCCATGCCCTTCTTCGTCAAGCCGGTGCGCCACCCCGACGGCAGCGGTTACGCGCTGATCGCCGAATCCAAGCCGTTGCCGGTGGTCAATTCCCTGGGCCTGTGCGACGTGGTCGTCATCACCCCGGCGTGATAATCGGCAATAGAGCCAGTTAAAGCAGCAGGGCGCAGCGCAGGCTGCGCCCCCTTTTAAGCACCTCCATCGACAAAGGAGCGCTCCATGAGAAACAAAAGCATTCTGATCGGCGTTATCGCCATGTTGGCCATCGCCGTCGCCGGCGTCGCCTACGCCATCACAACCGTCAACGTCAAGCCCGGGCAGCCTATCTACTCCGACGGAATCGTCGTACAGAACAACACTGCCACCGCCCCCAACCTTAAAGGCTCGGTTTGCGTGACCAAGGCTATCCACCACGCCGGGGCCATCCAGACTTTCAACCTTTACACCTCCAACAGCTGGTACAAGAAGGCCGATTGGACGGTCGTAAACAGCAGCACCGGCACCCCGTTTGTGGTGCAGCGCAAGCTTGGCGCCAACGCCACCGGGATGCCCGCTTCCAATGGCAGCATTGCGGTCAATAGGGGGTACGCCTCCTACACAATCTCGACCTTCGGCAACAACACCAGCGCATCTTTGACGATGTGCCAGGACCGGGAATAACCAACTGAGCCGAGGGGGCGCAGTCCGCCCCTTCGGTAGCACCGGAGTACAGACATGGCCTACAGCACGAAAGACGATATCCTGGGCGAGATCCCCGAGGCGACCCTGATCCAGCTGACCGACGACGATAACCTCGGCGTGGTCAACCAGGACATCCTTGACAAGTGCCTGGAGCGCGCCTCGGCCCAGGTCGACGGCTACTGCTCCAGCCTCTACAACGTGCCCTTCAGCCCGGTGCCGCCCTTCTTAGCCTCGCTTGACCTGGACATCGTCTGCTACCACCTGTTCTCCCGGCGCGAGAATGTGCCCGAAAACAGGGAGAAACGTTACACCAACGCGGTCAAACTGCTCGTCTCCATCGGCAAGGGAGACCTGCAGCTCGGCATCTCCGGCAAGGACGCTCCGACCCAGCAGGGTCAGACCATCGCCGTGTCGCCCGCGCCGGTGGGCGTCTTCACCACCGAGAGGTTAAAAAACTACTAATGGCCGATCCGACCCCCACCCCGGTGAACACGCCCGGGGACATCGAAATAGCCATCGAGGAGTTCCTGGTGCAGCGCATGACCGCCTTCAAGGCAGCGCGGCGCCAGAAGAACATGCGCTACGTCTTCACCGACCCGGCGCTCGTCGTGGCGATCTACGAGGGAAAGCTCGAAAAGGTGGGGCTGGTCAGCTTCCGGGTTAACTGCCAGGTGCACCTGCAGCTGAGAATGAGCGACGCGCGTGGTGAGGAAGCCCGGCGCGACGCCATTCACCCCCTGGTCTTCGCCGTGATCCGGATGCTCGCGCGGCAGCGGGTAGGGCTCAAGATCACCGACCTGCTCCCGGGAAGCTTCAAAGACGTGACCAGCGAAGAGGACTTCAAGGGCAACTTCATCGTCTACGACCTGGAGTTTGCCACCAGCTTCATCCTCAACATAGATGACGACGATCTGGCCGAAGACCTCCTGACCGTCGCGCTCAACTACTACCTGAAGCCCGGCGACGACCAGGTCGATGCCAGCGACACCGTGAGTCTCGGAGCCCAACCATGAGATACCTGATCATCGCCCTGGTACTCCTGGCAGTCACCAGCGCCTTCGCCCTGGATGGCTTCCCCATCCCCTACGATCTGACCGTCCAGGGGGGCGAAAGCTTCGCTTTGGCCATCACCCCGGCCGAGAGCAACGGGCGTGCCGTCGACCTGACCGGCTACAGCTACCAGGCCCAGGCCAGGACCGACTACTCATCGGCGCCCTTCTTCAACTTCAGCACCATCGTCACCACCAACAAGGTGACCCTATCGCTTTCGCAGGCCAGCACCGCCGCAGCCACCAACAAGCACGGCGTGTGGGACCTGCTGCAGATCGACCCGTCCGGGCAGCGTACTTACCTGCTGCGCGGCAAAATCATGGTAGTGCCGGTGGTGACCCGATGAAGATTACCTATTACAGTCGCTTAGCTATTGTCCTGGTATTGCTCTCCTTCAGTGTTTCCGCCCTGGGAAGCGGTGTCCAGGTTCTCAAGATCATCGTCCCCGGGCCGCAAGGTCCCAAGGGGGCGGATGGTACGGGCGGCAGCGGATCCGGTAGCGTCGTACCCACCGGCACCATCGTGGCCAACCATGTGGCGGTGTTCAACAACACGACGGGGAATGTCATCAAGGACGGCGGAGCGCTGGCCTCTTCGGCGACGATCGACACGACCAACCCGGCGAATATTACCCAGAGCGCCTCCTACCGCTTCGCCACCGACACGGAGAAGGCGACCTGGGGTGCCAAGCAAAGCGCGCTCGTTGCCGGTACCGATTACGCAACTCCCGCGAGTGCGTCGAATGCCTCCAACCTCACCTCAGGCACTGTCGCTGCCGCCCGAGGCGGCGCCGGCGCGATAAGCGGAATCATGAAGGCCAACGGCAGCGGCACCGTGTCGGCGGCCGTGGCCGGGACGGATTATCTCAGCCCGACCGGGAGCGCGGCAGGACTCACCAACTTCCCGATCCTGAACCAGGACACCACCGGTACTTCTGCGGGGCTTTATGGCCAGTATACCGATTGGGCCCTGACTTCTGGCGGTGCTTCGATCAAAAACAAACCGACCACGTTGGCCGGGTACGGCATCACCGACGCGGCAACCTCCACCCAGGGCGGTAAAGCCGACAGCGCGCTGCAGCCGGGGGCCACTCTGGCCGCCGTTTACTATCCGGCAGAGTACACCACGGCCTGCACCACTTCCCTGGCTGCCCCTATCACGGCGGCCAACGGGGCACGGCAGGTCATCACGCTCACCGCCGGCTCGGCCTGCGCTCTTTCGGGCGCTTCGTTCACCCAGCCGAGCGGCAAGACTGCCGTCATCGGGATCAAGGTGGTGCAGGCGTCGACCCCCACGGGCACCATCACCTCGACCGGCATCAAGTGGCCGGCCGCCACGGTCCCGACGATCACCGCCACGGCCAGCGCGGTCGACTTCATTTCCTGCTACCTGGACGGAACCAACGTCTATTGCGTAGCGGCCCAGGACTTCAGGTAAGGAGGGTACATGAAGCGGATGCTGCTGGCTTTATTCATGGTGCTGACGGCCGCGGTCGCACATGCCGCCGTCGTGACGATTACCTGGGATGATTCCACCGCCGGCGCCAAGCCGGATGGTTACCGGCTCTACTACGGAAACTACTCGGGCAATGCCCGGACATTCGTCTACCGAGGCTACACCACCGTTTCACGGCCACCGGCGACCGTGACGGTCAACCCGATGGAGAAGTGGTATTTCAGGGTGACCGCATACGACGCTACTCAGGAAAGCCTTTTTTCCACGTACGTCTTTGTCAACTTCATCCGTACTCCGGCCAACGCCAAATTCCAAAGGATCGACGTGCGATGAAAATGTTTCTGCTGCTGATCATCTTGCTGCTGCCATGTTCCGCCTGGGCGGCTGCGCTTACCTCGAACGCAGTCGGCACCACCGGGACTCCGGCGCTTGCCTCTGCCGGTTCGACGTGGGTGGGCGGAGTCGCACCAGTGGACGGCGACACGATCACCATCGTGAGCGGCGCGGTCATCGTCCAGGACGTGAACCGGACCTATGGCAGCAACGCCTCCAGTGTGGGCCATGCCATTACCATCAACGGCGCAAGCTCGTCCAGCTTCGGCACGTACCAGGTAGCCGACGGGGTGAGCTTGACGCTCAGGGGCACCGATCTGACCACCAACACTTTGATGCTGGTCAACCGGTACGGCACCTTTGCCCCGCAACCTGGGACGACCATCATCGGCGATGTGGCTGGTGACTACACCTCGTTCATTCTCAACAAGGGCAACATCTCTGCCATCGGCACGTCCCTCAAGCCGATCACCTTTACCTCTCCTTCGGGTGCCTACAGCAACAGCAATGCGGTTGCCAGCGAGGCGTTCTCCGGCACATCCTGGAAGTATGACCCGGTGAACAACATCGGCTGTGTGGCCTTTACTCATGCCTGGATCAACACGGTATCTTTCTCAGCCAAGACGCCCTCGACCATCCTGACAACCGAAGTGTTCACCCTGGCCGAAGTGAACAGCGCCGGGAAGTATTACATCAACTACGACATGGGCATGGTCTGGTTTTACCATGTTTCATCGTCCGGGAACCCGGCCTTCACCAAGACCTACAACTACACCGCTGTGAGCAAAGGGTGGGGAATTTCCTCAACCCAGAGCACCACGTTCAATACGGCGCTCTTTGACCACTGCAACTTTTCGTACATGGGCAAGAACATCACCCCCGCCGACGTGGGCCGGACGCTCGACGTGCAAAACAAGAAGTCGGCAACGGCTGGGGCCGACCAGCTCTTCTACCTGAAGAACTCCACATTCACTTACTGCTCCGAATCGCTGGGGTTGAAAAAGGTGAACGGCACCGCCGCCGACCTGATCCAGATCACCGGGAACACGTTCAACAACGATGGCGGCAATGGAACATACGGCTATGCCATATCCTCTTATCGGGACTCTTTCACATACGTCAACATCAGCGACAACGTACTGAATCTGTACGGACATTTCATTTTAACTTCCATCTATTCTCCCACCACCGATTACACGGGGATCCAGGTAAAAGGCAACACGGGGGTAATCGCTAACAACCTGTTGTATGCCCAACCTGGTCTGGCCACCTTTTCGGCTTCTGAAATAAGCGGCAACGTCTTGTATGGTGTCGGTGGTTCTGGAGATCAGCGAGTAATAGAGGCGGGGGGGCTTAGCGGATCACCACTGGTCATAAAGAATAACGAATTTCACTTTATCAACAGAACATTTCACTACGCTTCATATTCGAGATTCACAGATAACATCGTGCACAACTCCTTTCATCACGGAGTCGTAGCCAACACTTTCAACGATATCTATACCACTGATATCGAGGTGAAGCGAAACGTCTTCATCACCGAGGCGGGACTTGATGGTGCGGGCTATGGGTCACCGAACATCGAGCTGGGGTACAACCATCGGCACTGGATCGACCTGTTCACCATCGAAAACAACACCTTCATCGGTAACCCGCAGGGGTGGTTAGGCTTTGGTGATATGCAAGACACCGATACCTACTCCCTAGTGACTCGTTTGACCATCAGGAACAACCTGGCCAAGCGGATTGGAACCTCACCGAGCACGGGTGCAAGAAAACGTACAGTAGCCGCAGCAAGCATCTGGCGCGGACAAGTGCTTCAGTTCGACTTCAACCTGGATCACAACTACCAGGCCCGCTACAGCGGCAGCGGTACTCCCGGTGCAGGTGATGCCCTCATCAACCGCCAGGGCACCTTCACCGGCCTGTCCAATGTAGCCGGGGTGGCGCTCTGGAACCCGACATTCAGCACCAAGTCCAGCGGCACGCTGACCTACACCTATACCAGTGCGACCGACAGAACGCTGGCATGGGGTGCGGGAACGCCGGTGCAGCTCCTGCTGAACAGCTATACCGGCACGGCCACGGCAGGCGGTACGCTTTCGACCCAGGGCGTGGTGACAGGTGGCACGCTTACCGACTCTGGCAAGACTTTCCCGACCACCAAGAACGACGCCAACTGTCCCATGCAACACTGGCTGCTCATCACCGGCGGCACCGGATCCGGTCAGATCCGTGCGATCACCAATAACACCGCCACGGTGCTGAGCGTAACGCCTGCTTGGACGACTACTCCGGACACGACCAGCACCTATGCCATCATCAAGTCGGATGTGTCACTGGTGGACGGGGCAGAGACTGTGCAGGCTGGCATCTACCTCCCCAGCCTCCCGACCAGCACCCAGACCGATACCGGCATCGCCTTTGCCGACCATTCCCTGACAGCGCAGGACCCGCTGCTCTCAAATGCCTCCGGCCTCACCTTCGCCGATATGACTCCGAGTTCATCGTCTCCAGTGAAAGCGGCAGGCTATGGCGGGGTCGATATCGGGGCCGTGGCAGTGTCGGTGGCGGCCGGCTTCACCAAACTATGGGGCCTGGGGTTCGGCATGTAATGCCCCAGTCACAGCCAATTTAAATCACTCTTTAACGGAGGTTCAACATGCTGGTAAAAGCCGCACCCGGGCTGCAGTGCCCCAAAGAAACCGCCCCCCGCGAATACATCACCGACGATCCCAAGGGGGTCGAAGTCCCCGCTACCGTTTACTACCGTCGCCTGGTGGATGACGGTTCGCTCCTGGAGGTGCCGGCCTCGGCCGCCAAGGCCGCCCGCACCCAGGACCAGAAAGAAGGAGGTGCTCAGTAATGTCTTCGAAAAACGTCACCCTTACCACGATCCCCGCGGGGATTCGGAAACCGGGCCAGTACCTGGAATACAACACCAGGCTGGCGGTCAGCACGCTGCCGGCCAACTCCCAAAAGCTGCTCATCGTGGGGCAGCGCCTGGCCAACAGCACGGTTGCCGCCCTACTCGCCACCCAGGTCTTCAGCGCGGCCGATGCCGCCGACTACTTCGGCGCCGGCAGCCAGCTGCACCTCATGTGCAAAACGGCCATCGCCGAGAACCCCTATCTCGATCTTTCGGCCATCGCCCTGGACGACGTGGTGGGCGGGGCGCAGGCCACCGGCACCATCACCCTCACCGGCCCGGCCACCGGCCCCGGAGTGATCCGGGTCTACGTCGGCAACCGCAAGGTCGAGGTCGCCATTGCCAGCACCGATACGGCGGCCGCCATCGCCACCGCGCTGAACGCGGCCCTCGGCCTCATTCCCGACCTCCCGGTAACCTTCGGCGTCGCCGGCGCAGTCCTCACCGGCACCAACCGCCACAAGGGCACCGTGGGCAACCTGGTCGACCTCACCGTCGAAGTGACCGCCGCCGGTGTCGCCGCAGCCGTGGTAGCCATGGCCAACGGCGCCACGGATCCGGATGTGAGCACGGCGCTTACCCAGGTCTACGCCAGCCAGTTCGACAAGATCGTCATGCCCTACAACGACCAGACCAGCATCACCGCACTGCGCACCCACCTGGACAGCGTCTCCGGCCCGGTCGAACAGCGCCCCGGCTGCGGCGTCGTGGCGGTCGACTCCGCCCTGGCCGCCGCCACCACCCTGGCTGCCGCTATCAACGGCGGTCGCATCGTGCCGGCCGAGCTGCGCGGTACCAGGAGCCCCGCCTACGAAATAGCCGCCGCCCTGGCCGCCGTTTGGTGCTCCGAGCCCGATCCGGCCCGGCCGCTCAACGGGCTGCCCCTGGTGACCATCGCGGCGCCGCCCATCGCCAGCCGCCTGTCGCGCACCGAGCAGGAGAACTGCCTGGCCAATGGTATGACCCCTCTGGAGGTTGGCCCCGGCGAACGGGTGCAGATCGTGCGGCTGATCACCAGCTACACCAAGAACGCCCAGGGCATTAACGACGTGAGCCTCTTGGACGCCACCACCATCACCAGCCTCGACTACACGCGCCGGGCCATTCGCGAACGCATCGCGCTGCGCTTTCCCCGCGATAAGATCAGCACCAAAAAACGGACCGCTGCCCGCGTACGCACCGAGATCCTCGACGTGCTGCACAAGCTTGAGGATCTGGAGATCCTGGACAACGTCGACGCCTACAAGGACCAGCTCATCGTCGAGAAAGACGATCAGAACGTGGGCCAGCTGAATGCCCGCATCCCGGCTAACGTGGTTCCCGGCCTGCACGTCTTCGCGGCGGTCATCGACCTTTACCTGTAACCCGCATTAAATGGAGGTTTAACCGATGGAATACGTCAGCAAGGTTTTGCTGGAGATAAATGGACAGGAGATCGAAGACTTCGATTCGGTTGAGGAGCCCGAAAGCGAAATTTTCAAATCGGTCAAGCTGATGAATAAGACCGGTCATACCGCGGTTACACAGCGCTACGAGGGGCTCACCGTGGATTACATCATTCCGTCCGACGCCCCCAGCTTTGACTTTCGCCAGGTTGCTGGTGGCACGCTCACCATCGACCGAATGAATGGGACCCGCATCACCTACGGCGGGATTTACACCACCAAGGTCGGCAAGATCAAATACGACGGGGACAACGTGGCAAAGCAGACCATCGAGCTCTCTGCCGAGTCCCGGACGGAGAACTAAATGGACGATATCTTGACCGAGTCGGGAGAGTTCTTTCACGGCATGCTCAGCGAGGGCCGTTACTACAAGGCCTTCACCCTGGAAGAGGAAGTGATGGAACATACCCTCCGCGTTTCCAACGACACCGAGCTGGACTTTGCCCGGCTCTATGGGGATGAGGCTAACGAGCTTCCTGAGGATTTTGCCTACTATTCCGCCGCTCTCCTTTCAAAGCGGCTCACGGTGCCGGGCATTGCGAAGGTAACCCCGGAGATGGTGCTGCGGCTTTCCCGCTCCGATGGTCGCATGTTGCTGATGTATTCCTCCCAACTCGAACAACGGAGGGAGCTTTTTCGAAAGGAAGCTGCGGCCTCTGAGGAAGGACATCCTAGTGATGTTGAAGATCGGCTTTCGGGAGGAGGAGATACTCCGGATGAGCCGAGGAAAGATTCGTAGCTACGACCAGGCCTACGACGAGCTGTCTAACCCCAAAAAGACCGGGATTAAACAGAAGGTCAAGCGTAAGAAAAAACCACCGGTGACGAAATGAACAACGAATTCAAGCTTGCAATGCAGCTCACCCTGACCGACGCCCTCTCAGGGGTTGCCTCGGTAGCCAGGCGCAACATCCTCGGCATGGGTGAGGCCGGTAAACAGGTGGCGCGGGACTTTGACCTGATGCAGGCGCACATCACCAAGGGCTTGAAGGCGGTCGCCGTCGCCAATTACGCTGTCAATAAGATCAAGCCCGGCGTGGCGGATGCCGCCGAACTCCAGGAGAACATGATCGAAGTGCGCATGGCGCTCATGCGTTCCGGTAAGGACGCCAACGCCCTCAACTCCGAACTAAAACAGGTGCGTGCTACGGCTGTGGAGTTACAGAAGATCACGCCTTTCTCCTCGTCGGACGTGGTCCAGGTGCAAAAAGAACTGCTCACATCGGGCGTAGATTTTGGAGATGTAGTCGGCCGAGGAGCTACTCGTGCCGCTATGATGCTCGCCACCATCACTAAAGCGGCTCCAGAAGCTACGGCGGGCATAATGCTGGGCATCGGAGTCCCCTATCATCTTAAGGGGGGAGATTACGGTGTGTTGGCCGACGAGATCCAGAGGCACGTCATGAGTGGGCGAATGAAAATGCCCCAACTTGAGGCTGCACTTCCCTATGCCGCACCTTATACCAAGGCCTATGGCGTACCCTGGAAAGATTTACTGACGGGCTTGGCAGTCCTGGGAGAGCAGGGACAGCTTGGATCTCATGCGGGTGTCGGGCTCAAGGACTTTTACGAGCGCCTCACTGCATCATCCCGCATTTCCCGGCGTTACGTGAACGCCATGAACCGTGACTTGCTTAAACAAGGGAAAGCCCCATTACAATTTTGGGACAAGCAAGGGGAACTTTTACCTACGCACGAAATAATTAAGAGTCTTCGCCAATCGTTCGGTTCCTACAATAGAAAAATAAGGATGACCTTGCTCCAGAAGATTTTTGGAGAACAAGGCGGACAGGCGGCTCTTAATCTTATGGCTACCGGCACTGGCTCTTGGGAATTCGTGAGGCAGAAGTCCATGGAGGTCGCTGGCGCCGAAGATAAAATGACAGAGAGCCTGAAGGGCTTTAACCGCTCCGCCCAGTCCCTCTCTGGCACCATGAAAAGCACCGCTGCCTCCATCTTTGATCCCTGGCTTGTGCCGTTGGCGGAGATCACCAATCGTGCCAACACCGCCGTTGCCGCAGTCGGCAAATTTGCCGAAGAACACCCGAAGGCCGCCGATGCCGGCAACGGTCTGCTCGCTGCAGGCATCGCCATGATCGGTGGCTACGGCGCATACAACCTTTTCAAAGGTGGCATGTATGGCAAGAAGGTCCTTGGCGGGCTCGGCGGCTTGAAGGGGCTGAGCCGAGTCGGATTCGGAATAGCTGAGGGCAAGGCCGTGCAGGCCGCTACCGGTGTTACGCCGGTATTTGTCACCAACTGGCCGGGTGGCGCGGTTGGCGGGGGAGGGATTGGTGATGCACTACCGGGCGCGTTACCCACAGCCGCCCGAACCCATGCCGCTAGGGCTGCGGCTTTGGCGGCCCAGGCTACCTTCGCTGGTTATGCAGCTGGCGGAGCGGCCGTGGCAGGCGTCCCTCTTAGCATGATGGTCTCGAACGCCATGAAGGAAAACGGATGGGGTCCTCGTGCATTTGGCCATTCCGGAAAGGATGATGACCGCGAATACGATGTGATGGGCATCGGCCGCAAGCGCCCAATGAACGAAATCAAGATTGACCTGCAGATAGACGGCACCGGCCGGGTGTTTAGCCGCTCCAACGACATGAACACGCAGGTCTCCGCCATGCCACGCGGCGAGTTTTTTGAAGGCATGATGAAGGGGCACTAGATGGCGCAAGAAGTGGGCTACATAAGCAAGATCGGCGACAGCGTCAACGACATCGTTCTTGAGATGGAGACTCTGGATGACACCTTTGAAAAAGCAATCGTCCGCTACGACTACCCCTTTATCGACGGCGCAGATCTGGAGGACATGGGGCAGAAGGCGCGCATCGTCAAGGTGCGCTGCTGGTTCTTTGATAGCGCCTCCCAGTCAAACTACGATGACCACCTAAAGCTCATCGACCTGATGAGGGTCAAGGAGCTGCTGGAATTTAACCACCCGAAATACGGCATCCTCAAAGGGAAGGTCGATTCGGTATCTACGCGCCACGACGACCAGCAGCGCACTGCCGTCGTCGACTTCAGCTTTGTCGAGCAGATGCGCGACAGTATCGTGCCGGTCGCGTCGACCGACGTTACCAGTGCCGGCGAGACGGCCTTTACTTCAGGTCAGGGGCAGCAGGAGGGGGAACTGACCCGCGACATGGCTGCCCTGGGCTTTGACGCCGGGCTCGAACTTGATCCGGATCAGACCTTGCTGGCACAGCTCAAGATAAAAAGCGTCTACCAGCGCGAGATAGCCAGGTCGCTCGATGCGCAGCTGGGGGCCTTGTCGGCCGAGGCCAATCAGGTTGTGCAGCCGGTAAATTCGCTGGTGGCCACCACCACCTTCCGGAGCACGCTGCCCGGGCGCGTCCTGGGCATCATGACCAAATGCGTGGAGCGCGTGGCCAGGCTCTACGATTCGAGTCTCAACTACCCGGCCAACTACCTGCGCAGCCTGGATGCCGGCCTTAGGGATCTGGTGACCGCGCTGTCCGCCCCGGCCGCTGCCCAGACCGCGGCCGCCGCTGCAGCCCGCAGCCTCATGGTGAAGCACCTGGTGATAGCCTGCGCCGGCCGTATCGCCCTGGAGGCGGCCTACTGCTATGCCGACGACGAGGCCGACCGCCAGACGGTCCGCCAGTCGGAGCGCAACAAGAGCTTTGACGCCCTGGGGCGCTATCTGGGGCAGCCGGTACCGGTGGTGATGGACGTGCGCCAGCTGGAAACCACCCTGGCCGCCACGCGCAGCTGGCTGCAGCAGGGTGTCGACCAGGCGCGCTCCATGACGGCACTGAAAGGCCAGGCGCTTGATCTCCTCACCTACGTTTCGAGCGTCAAGCTGGAGCGCGAGCGCATCATCACCGTCGAGCTGGACAACCCGATACCGCTGCACCTGGTCTGCCTCAGGTATGGCCTCGACTACCACTATGCCGAGCGCATCCGGTCCATCAACCCGACCCTGGCCAACCCCAACGCAACCAGCGGCACGTTACAGATCTACACCCCGGCGGGAGGCGCGGCATGAGCGACGACTCCATCTACCTCGAGGTGAATGGGCGCCAGGTGAGGCACTTTATATCCTACCGCGTGGAGGCCGACCTCTACGTGGCGGATCACGCCTTCTCCCTGGAGATTGGCCTGCCTGAATTCGACATCTCCCTGGGGGCGCGCTGCCGGCTGCTGGTGAACGACCAGGAGGAGCTGACCGGCATCGTGGACCGCAGGTGCAAGCGCACCGACAAGAACGGCTCCCGCATGACCATAGAAGGGCGCGATTTGATGGGGCTTGTGGTCGATTCGTACTGCGAACAGTTCGTCACGGTGGAGGGGAAAAAGCTGAGCGAGTTGGCCCACATGCTCTTGAAGGATATCCCCTTCATCAACAGCAAGAGGATCCTCTACCAGAAAGACCTGGTGGGCAAGCTGAAGACGCGGCGCAGCAGGGATGCCAGTTACGGTCTCGAGGGGATCATGGGGGCCGACGGCGCCGAACGGATCGCCCAAATCCACCCTGGCATGTCGAAGTTTCAGGTGCTCTCGATGTACGCTATTTCGCGCGGGCAGATGTTCTACATGTTGCCCAACGGAACCTTCGTCTTTGGACGCCCCCTGGTCGGCGGTGATCCTGAGTACGAGATCGTGTTCAACCCGGAGGGTCTGGGTAACAACGTCCTGATGGCTGAGGAAGATGCCAACATCTCCCAGCGCTACAGCAAGGTGACCGTGGTGGGGCAGCAGCAGGCCGATACCCTAGATGGGTTAGACGCCGGCAAGGTGAACATATCGGGCACGGTCACCGACCCGAGCTTCCCCTTTTACAAGCCGTTCGTGCAGCTCTCGCACAACGACAGCCAGACCCCCAAGCAGCACGCCCGGCTGCTTATGGACAAGCAGCGCCACGACGGCTACCGGCTGAGCTACCAGGTGCCGCGCCACTCCCAGAACGGGCGCAACTTCACCATCAACAAGGTGGCCCGGGTGGCCGACACGGTACACGGAGTGCACGGCAGCTTCCTGGTCTCCGGCCGCAGTTTTCAGCTGGACAAGTCGAGCGGCAGCACCACGCTCCTGAAGCTCTCCCCCCTGGGCTTGATAGAGGATGCCGGGAAACTGGCCGGGGGGCGCCGATGATCATCAGGGGCAAACTGACAGCGCTGGCCGCCGGCCTGGTGCGGCTCTTTTCCGGCAGCGGCCGGGCGGGTGAAGAGTTCAGCAAGCGCGAGTTTTTGCAGCACTACGGCTTTGCCAGCAGCCCGAAGCCCGGCGCCGAGCTGATCATCGTGGTGGAGGGCAACGTTATCACCTGCATTGGCAGCGACGACCGGCGCTACCGCCTGGATCTGAGCGAGGGTGAGGTTGTCCTGCACGACTGGCAGGGGCAGAAGGTACACCTGAAAAGCGGAAAGGAGATTGAGATCTCCGGTTGTGACACGCTGGTAGCCATCGCAGCCCAGAGCGCGACGGTGACCGCGCCCGAGGTGACCGTGGTAGCCAGCACCAAGATCACCCTGCAGACACCCCTGGTTGAGTGCACCGAGGATGTAGCTATCCTTGGCGACCTGGCGGTAACCGGCAACATCATTGGCGCTAACGTCACTGCCCTTGACCAGGTGGCCGACTCTGCCGGGTCCATGACCGAGATGCGCACCATCTATAACGAGCACACCCAGCCGGTAAGTGCCGGGGTTGCCGAACCGCCGAATCAGGTGATGTCATGAGCCAGGGAATAACCACCAGCGCCGGCAGGCTATACCTGAGCATGGCGGGAGGCGACGACCTCTTGACCAACGTGATCGTCTCAGTAGAGATCGCCCAGGGCAGCTTCTTTGTGGATCCCTCCTTCGGGCTTAAGCGCCGGGAGCGACTCAAGAACACCGATGGATCCGCCCGGCTTGTAGAGGGCGATATACGGGCCGCTCTCCAGTGGTTGATTGACGCCGGCCGTGCCGCCAGCGTGGAGGTGGTAATGGAGATCGACCGGCAAGAGGATCGTAACCGCCTCAAGGCACGCATAAGCGTGCAGGACCAGCATGGCCGAGTGGTCAGCTATGACAAATTTGTGGAGGTCATCTAGTGGAGACCCCTTTTGACAGATCCTTTGACGAGCTCTTAAACGGCCTGTTAACCGACTACCGCAACCAGGTGGACCAGGCCGGCGACCCCATCGACACCAGCAAGGGAAGCCTGGCCTTTATCAAGAGCGCCTGCACTGCGAGCGCCCTGTGGGGTCTTTACGCCGCACAGGGCTATATCGGGGATCAAATCTTCCCGGATACCGCCAGCCGAGTCAACCTGGAACGTCACGCCTATGTGAGGGGCGTGTCACCTAAGGCGGGCGAGAGCGACTCGGAGCTGCTGGCGCGGCTGCTCGACTACATCCGGCGGCCGCCCGCCGGCGGCAACCGATATGACTATGTGAAATGGGCCATGGCGGTGCCCGGCGTGGCCTCGGCCTTCTGCTTTCCGGAAGCCAACGGCCCGGGCACGGTCGACGTGGTGATAGCCGCGGATCCCGCTAGCGGTTCTATCGTCCCCGATGCAGATCTGATCGAGGCGGTGCGCTCCGCAATCGACCTGGTACGGCCGGTTACCGGTTGGGGCTTCAGGGTACTGGCAACCCAGGTGCTCTTGGTCGACATCACCATCCAGGCCCTAGGAGATGCTGCGGATCGCGCTCAAACCGCGGCCGATGTGACTGCCTATATGAACACGCTGGTATCCGGACAGCCGCTCTACCTGGTCCAGCTGGCTAACATCGCCATCATAAACGGTGCCGACGACGCCATCGTGCTGGCACCGGCTGTCAACGTGCTGCCGGTCGACTATCAGACCATTCGGCCGGGGGTGATCAGTGTCCTATAGCGACGTGCTATCACTGCTTCTGCCGCTGGAGCTGGGTGGAGACCAGGCGGTCGACCTGGCCGTGGAGGCGCGGCAACTGGACCAGGTGCATGTCTCGGCTGCGAGCCTGGAGGCTGAGATGTTTCCGCACCTGTCGGATGCCTTTTTTACCCGCTGGGAGAAGATGCTGGGCATCATACCGGCGACGGATGCCAGGCGCGGCGAGCGGGTAGCCGAGGTGCTCTACCGATTGCGCGCCCAGGGGCGGCTGGACCGCCAGTATTTCATCGATATAGCGGCCACCGTCGGCTTTGCCATCAGCCTTGTGGAATGCAGGCCGGCCATGGCCGGTAGCATGCGCTGCGGCGACGAGGTGATCGGGCAGGTCGCTCGCTGGGTCTGGCAAGTAACCATAGACGGCGGTTTTGCCCAGTTTGCCCGGGCAGGTCTGGTGGCGGCGGGCGAGCCGCTGGGCTGGTACCGCGACGACCGCCACCTGAAGGCCATTTTCGAGGATCTGAAGCCTGCCGATTCCCACGTTATGTTCGTATAAAAGGAGCACGCGATGCCTGATTTCCCGGTAGAAACCGTAGATGGACAGTTCCATGACGCCGACCCCGCCACCAATACGCCGGGCACGGTCATTACGGCTGGCTGGCTGAACGCAGTCCAGGCCTTCATAGTCGCCACGGGGACCGCGGTGCGGACGATACTGGTTTCCGGTGTCGTCTCCAACAACGACGGCATCCTCTTCTGCAACACGGACGGCGGCGATATCGTACTCTCTTTGCCGGCTATTGCGGGGCTATCTGCCGGCAAGCGTTTTACGTTGAAGAACATCGGTAATGGACAATTGACCGTGGCCGGTGCCGACGCCTCCACCATCGACGGTCTTTTGCAACTGTACTTGCTGCCCGGCGACAAGAGTGTCGTCTGTTTTGACGGAACCGCCTGGCAAACCATACTCTAGGAGAGTAACCGCATGAGATACTTGTTTTATTCCCTGTTGCTGCTTATCGTAACCGCACTGCCCGCCGTTGCTGGCCCCTCCAATACGAGCGGCCCTTGGGGCATCGACGCCGGCGGATTCAGGAATCTGTCGACGGCACTCGCCTCGCCGATGACCGCCGGCAAGACTGTGGTGGTATCGCAGCCGATGGCCATAAACAACAAGACCAGCAATCGCACCATCATGGTGTGGAAGGGCGGTAAAATAACGGTAGCCACCGGTAAGACCTTCACCAGCACGGGCTATATCCAATCCGGTCCCTATCAGATTTTCGACGGTGCGGGGTCCGTGGTGCTGAACCAGGATAGCTACCTGGCATGGTTCGGCACCACCGTGACCAACTGGGGCAGCGCCGTGGCCGCCACCCCGGTGGGCAAGACCATGTACGTTACCGATGCGCTGGCTTTCTCGGCGGTGGCCACGGTCGACAAAAACATCGGGGTGGTCATGTCGCCCGGAATATACCTCACCCGCACCGGATCGGGCGTGGGGATCGATTTTACCGGCAGCCTGCAGCGCGCCACTATCGACGTGACGGTTGTGCGTTCGCCTGCCAACTGGACCGCCGGCAACGTGGGGATCCAGATAAAGGACTGCATCAGCAGCACCGTGCGCTGGGGTGCCAGTGGCCATGAGAAGGGGCTTTACGTCAACTCGACCAGCGGCACCGTTTACGACACCCAGTTTTATCCGCGCGAGGTCTTCAACAACCAGTACGGCGAGTATCTCCATTCCAACGGCGGCAATGTCAACGGGAATGCCATCTGGGGCGGCAGGTGGAGTGAGGACGGCACCACCAACACCACCGTCAATCGGTATGGCATCTACAACCTCGATGCCGGCACGAACAAGTTCTACGGGCCTTTGATCGAGATCTTCAGCGGTGGCACCGGCAAGGCCTACACCATGTTCAATGCCGGCGAGAGCAAGCAGAATCAGATCATAGGCGGATATTTGGAGCAGCAGGACTATGTATTGGGTGCTTCCGGTGCCGCCAGGTTCAACCATGTGGACGCCCATGCCGCGGGGCCTGTCGCGGTCAATGCCTACGACCAGATTGACGAGTCGGCCTCCGACTACCCCGGCACCAATACCCTGGACTGGGTTTCCAACCGGAATACCTCGCTCTCCAAGCTGGGTACCCAGGAGGTGTTCAACGTCAGCAACGTGAAGCAGCGCGCCCTGGTGAATAGCTTTTCCAGTGGCAGCCCGCGCTACGTGATCCCCGATTTCACCTGGCTCGGTTCCTCTGGCACGTTCGGGCTTATGCAGGTAACCGATATCGAGCTCAATGACCAGTATCTGCAGCTGGGTATAAACGCCGCGCTGGGCCGCAAGATCGATACCAGCAAGACCAAGCGGTTTTGGGCCAGCGTCGAGAAGCTCAGCGGCAAGCACAACATCCTGGTCCGCTGCTTCGATGCCGCCGGGAACACCCTCTCCGGTGGTGGGCACGTCAAGGGGCTGAGCGTGAATATCGACAACACCCTGTCGTTTGAGACCACCGCAGGGTTTGGTGGTGCCTATGCCCTGTATGCGGCAGAGGATGTGGCCTATTTCCAGGTTGCCGACACCGTCAAGAGCATCTGGGTCGGCGTGTTCGCCCTTGACAACCCCGTGCAGATCACCGGCCTGAGCGTCAAGGTCGAAGGTAACCAGTCCGTGCCGGCCAGCTGGCCCGGGTTCGACCTAGTGGCTGCCGACACCTACGGCGATTTCAACAGCCTCGACCTTGCCCTGGACACCGCGCCGGAAGGCGGGGTGCTTGCCAACAACCAGCGGGTCTGGCACCTGGACGGTGTGACAGGCGAGCCGGCGGGGTGGATCATCACCAAGAGGCATACCACCCAGGCCACCGTGGGCGAGCCGGCCGGCGAGACGGTGATCGCGGTATCGAGCATAACGGGGGTGACTTCAGGCGATGTCCTTGGCGTCATGATCACCAAGGCGGCCGACTCCACCACCCGCTGGCATTGGACCACCGTGAGCGGTGCCCCGAGCGGCGGTAACATCACCATGGCAGCCGGAGTGCCCACCGGCTACAGCATCGCCGCAGGTGCCAAACTGATCACCTATCTGCCGAAGGCCATGGCGAACATCTGATGCAGCAGGATGGGTTTTATCAGGTCGATCTATAGGCGTACACTTGGTTGGTTCTGGTCGTTATTGGCCGTTTAAAGGGTATCCTGCGAGGCACCTGCCAGATGCATTTTCTGAGGGGTCGACAATAGGCAAAAGTAAAAGACAATCATTTTCAACAGTGCAGGTAATTTAAGGGCGGTTTCAACGGTGATTAAATGCCGCTGGCCGCCCTTAAATTGTGAAACACCTCACTGCCAAATCGGGCGCGAATCACTGCCAAATCGCGCGCGCCGCAACAATTGCCGCGGTTGGTTATGGTATGGAGGAGGTTGACCGCCTTACTGGCCTGGGTGGAAGCGTTGCGGGCCGGAACCAGGGTCGGGTCGGCGAGGTCCCTGATGGTGATT
>Ga0079306_1000383_pt1 | contig 42487 bp, 43 predicted proteins | sample Methanotroph_Enr_FD_79181 | JGI IMG/M metagenome (GOLD analysis project Ga0079306, IMG submission 79181) | Enriched soil microbial communities from Old Woman Creek wetland in Ohio, USA - Methanotroph_Enrichment_5 | ecosystem: Environmental > Terrestrial > Soil > Wetlands | place: USA: Ohio... | reverse complement strand
TAATTCGCCTTCTGCTAATGGTCCTTCCTTACCAGTAACTATGAACCAGTTTGGTTCTACTATGATTTCGGCTCCTAAGTTTGCTAACATTTCAGACATTTTCTTGGTCGCATCACCATGGATAATGATTTTCATTCTGGTATCAAAGGTTGCTACTCCAATACCTTTTAATTGGTCTCTTCCAAAGCTCATTAAGAAAGCTGTTATATTTTCGGATGGTCTCCAGCCTAAGATTGGGCTTCCTACAATTAACAATCCTACTCCTTTTAAATCTTCATTAGTAAAATCAGAAACATGTAATACTCTAGTATCATTACCTAATTCCTTACCAATGGTTTGAGCAAGTAATTTGGTGTTACCGAAGAAGGAGTCATATATTATTAGGGTTTTCATAGTTAATAATTCTTTTATATTACTAATTCAGTATATAATATTTAAATATGAATCTAAACCTACAAACAACCCTCTTAGGTGGGCAAGCCTTTAATTGGGACTACATAGATAACAAATACTACGGTTTTACCCATAATGGCCTCATAATCATTGATAATGGAAAGGTCACCCAGATAAATGAGAATATAGATATGGATGAATATCTAGGTAATCATTTAGACTATGAAAGTATTAAGAATGAAATAAGCAAGGATAAACATATAGATGAGGCTATAAAACACATTAAAAATATCACAGTATTAAAACAAGATTTTCTTCTAACAACCACATCATACATACTAGCTACTAACAAAAATATCCCCGCTATTAGAAAAAGTATAAGGGTACTTTCTAAGATGTATGGGACACCGATTCAAGGCACTAACCACAATACCTTCCCTACCCCAAAATCATTAGCCTTAGCCCCCATAGAGGACCTTAAAAAGGCTAGTATTGGGTATAGGGCACCATATTTAAAAGAGACATCTAAATTACTCTCAGATATACAATTACCAAAGAAGAAGGAAGATATTAGGAAGATGTTAATATCTATGCCAGGTATAGGTCCAAAGGTTGCTGATTGTATATTACTCTACTCATTGGGATACTTAGATACAGTACCAATAGATAGGTGGATGTACAATATAGCTAAGGATATATATGAAGTTCCATATACTAAGAATGAGGATATATCAAAATGGTATACAGAACACTTTGGTAAATATGCTGGTATAGCGGGACAATATTTATTTGAATATTATAGATTGAAATAAATATATTATAGGTTGTATAATAACCCTGTTATATATCTCAAGGTATATATTGGAGGAGGAGTGTATGGATATATCTGTTGTACCAGGGAGCAAGATCTTTGATGCAGATACCAATCTTGACGTCGTTGAGGAGGTCATCGTTCTTAATCGCCATGCGGGGCCACTAGAAGTGATTCTACACCAACCCAAAGGCAGCAAAAAGAAAGATATACACCTCAACTGTGGATTTGGCCTTGGAGTCAGAGAGAAGTTCGTAGAACGACTCAAGAAACGCCTCACCCGCACAATCCTTTAACAAATAGGAAGACGAAGATGCAATGCAAGCAATAAAAAAACTTCGTCTTCCTATAGAAATTTAATCCCTAGCCCCTTTAAGTGATTTCAATAACTGATCTGCTTGAGCATCAGTAGCAAAATCAGGTTGCATACTCCTATCCATATATATAGGTGTAAGCTTAGTATTAATATACTTTCCGTTATCAAAATAATGCGTTAATATCATAGCCTGTCTCGTACCAATCCAATTCCATTGATCAAAATACAAATTACCTAGACCATAGTAGATAACACCATTACCATACAACTCATAGGTCTGAGGTTGATGCGCCTGAGTACCAATAACAATGGTAGCACCTAAATCCACAGCCTTTCTAAATACACCCTTCTGATCTGGGTTCCCCAAAGGTTTGTAACATATTGGGTAAACAACATCACCCTCAGGATAGCAATAACACTCTTGAAATTGGAAATCTACAATAACAACATCTGCATTAGTCTTAGCTTCAGCAATATTAGCAGCCATCTTCTCCTCTGAATACTCATTAGCTCCAGGTTTGTCACTCCAAGCTATAGCTCCAGATTTATACGTAGTGTCATACCAATTGTAACCAATAAAGGCGATTTTAGTACCATCAATCTCCTTATACAATATCTTTGACGCGTCCTCGTTATTCAGTCCACCACCAAAGTAATCCATACCCAATGCCTTATACATCTCTATAGATCTTCCATTATTTGCACTACCATAGTCATTGTTATGATTTCCTGTTAATTCAACAATATCCACCCCACTCGCAGTAATACTCTCCATATACTGGTCTCTAGCACAAAACCTCATACCTGCAGCTACTACACAACCATCTACAAAAGAAACTTCATTAGAAATATGAGTTAAATCAGCTTCAGAAAGGAATGGACCTAACTTTTCAGCAGGATAGTCATAGTTTTGAAGTGAGTTCATTTTTGAACCTAGGTCTCTGGATATAGCTACAACACCAGACATATTAAGTTTCAAAAGATTTGCAATATCCGGCACATCGCTATCCGTAGATATATTCTTTTTTAGAATATCCAAGGCAAACGAATCCACATCATTACCTAATGTTGCATAGAAACGGATATGAATTCCCGCATCATGGTTATCTAAGTAATATTGATCCCCTACCTTCAATATCTTCATACTAAAGTTGAGATTCTCATAGGTTATTAACCCAACATTGTTGTCTGATTCCTTCATCTTAGCTACCAAAGCATCTACATTGTCTATTTTCTGAGCAGTAATACCATATTGATCTTTAAGGAAATTGATATATGTATCACTTAATACATATACACTCATACTCTTAATATCATCTTCATCGGTAGCTGTTTTTAATGAATACAGATGTCCAACTGGTATTAGTGTTTCGCTTAATACCTCGACATTAGTCTCTGTTTTCTCCGACTGTATGGTTATATCTGCCTTACTATCCACAAACTTAAATCTCTCCTTCTTGTTAAAGACTAAGTTTTTAACATTTTCCTTAGCTAATAATTTGTATTCCTCTGGAACATTTCCTTCAAAAGCTACTGTATATGTGTCATATCGTATCTTAGGATTTCTAAATCCAATTAGCGTATTTACTGTATTGAAGTTTTGGATATACAAAAAAAGGAAGGCTAGGAAAAGGCCTAAGATGGCAGCATACATAGAGATCATGCCCTTAGGAGGTCTTTTGTACTTAATATCATTAATCACTATGGATTTCATAGATAAATGATATACCACCGATTGCTAGATTGCTATTTTGATTACTATAGGGCTTTCGTGGTATAATATAGCTTACCTAGAAATAGGTACTAACTTGAAATTAACTACTATGAAAATGTCATTTATAAAAGGTAGAAAGGCATTAAGCGTAATAGCTGGTGTTTTAGGCTTCGGCCTAGTAGCAAACATTATAAGTGATAAGATACCTGTAAATTTAGTCTTAGCTGACCAAGGTCAGGTATCTGCTGTAAGCACAGAGTATATCTCTGTTGACAGTGCAGAAATCACTATAAATGAAGTTGCTGATATTAGAGTTGCAAAAATTAAAGCATATTTAAGTCAAAGAGCTGCTCCTCTTGCTGATTATGCTAAGGAGTTTGTTGCTGCTGCAGATACATACGGTATAGACTACAACATTGTTGCTGCTATATCAGTTATTGAATCTGAAGGTGGTAAACATACTTTTAAACCTTACAATGGTTGGGGATGGGGCAAATCTGGATTCTCAAGTTGGGAGGAAGGTATATGGACAGTATCTAAGGGTATTTCCAAATACTATGCTAAAGGTATGACAACTCCTAAAAGTATCTCTTACTCATATTGTCCTCCTTCAGCAAGTCATTGGGCTACAAAGGTACAAGGCGTAATGAATAAGATTGAAGCTATGTAATCTATCAAAGCCCTGGATAACACCAGGGCTTTTTTGTTAAACTCCACTATGCAAACAATGTTTTCTAAAATACAAGGATATGAGATGGGATATACCAACAAGGAAGAATTCTATATCCTTAAAGATGAGATATTCAACAAAGAAGTTTACAATGTTGATTTAACCCCAAAAGCGGGAGATTATACTCCTGTTATATTTGATCTTGGTGCACATATAGGGCTTTCCATTTTGTACTTCAAGATTAAATATCCCAATTCAAAGATAGTGGCATTTGAACCTAATTCAAATCTATTTCCGATACTACAGGAGAATGTAGAATGTAATAACTTAGCTAATGTTGAATTACATAATATTGCGTTAGGAAGTAAGGATGAAGTTCGAACTTTCTATATTGATAACTCTGGAAACGATGCATTTTCAACTGGAAGCTTTAGAAAAGATGCTTGGGATGAAACTCAAAAAACTACAGAAATAAATGTTAAATGTGAGAAATTAAGTAAATATATAGTCGAGGATGTAGATATATTAAAGATGGATATTGAAGGAGCAGAGACTGAAGTTTTGAAAGAGCTCATCGAAGCAGATAAGCTCAAGGAGATTAAAAATATACTAATCGAATATCACCCAGTAGATAACGGAAATTCAAAAAATATCGTAAAACTTTTAAATGAAAATGGTTTTGAAACAACAACAAAGGCTGACGAATATGGAACAGCTTTAATCAACATATTGGCCAAAAATATTTCGAATAAATCTTCCTAAAGAAGTTTTAGTAAAGATTCGATTCAATGCTTTTCCAACCTTGCGTGAATCATGTCTGACCAAACTTCGTTTTAATATATCCCCCTTCTCTTGTTTAATATCATCATTTGCTACAAGATCTTTTCTTAAAATTGTATGACCTTTGCTTTCATCAATATCATCTTTTATGAGGTTCTCCCCATCTGCTATGTATCTTTGGAATGCTTCTTTTGGGATTCTTCCATTATTTAGTAATACATAATCTAAGTTTCTTCCTGTATATCCTTCTATTATGCCAACAATATCTTTTACACTCTTGTGCCTTGTTTGCCCTATCTTAGTCATCAGGTTCGATATATATACAATCTTGGCATGAGATTTTTCAATGGCTTTTCCAATTCCTTCCACAAGGAGATTCGGTAGTAGTGTTGTGTATAGATCACCAGGGCCGAGGATAATATAGTCAGCTTCTTTAATCGCTTGTACTGCTCTTGGAAAGGCTTTAGCTTTTCCATTTAAATAAAATTTAACAATGTTAATATCCTTCTCTGGTTCATCGATATAGTGTTCACCTACTATTTTAGTTCCATCGTCATATTCTGCAACTAGTCTTACATCATCTAATGTGACTGGCAAAACTGCTCCTCTTACCCCAAACATTTGTGAGAGTGTATCTATTGCCTCTATTTCGGAGCCAAGGATATCAGACATAGCTATCATTAATAGATTTCCAAGTGTATGTCCGTTGAGATTATCACATCCTGAGTATCTGTAAGTAAGGAGTTTTCTAAGGTAATTACTCTCATTGTCTTCGGATAGCGCTAATATGGATTTTCTAACATCGCTTAGAGGAAGCATTCCAAACTCATCTCTTACGACAGCATTGCTTCCGCCATCATCCATCATGCCAACGATTACACTAAGATGAAGTTCTCTGTATTTCTTTAGGCCTTCTAGTACTACTGTGGAGCCAGTTCCTCCCCCTATAACTACTATATTCATATTAAGGAAAGTATAGCACTTTCGTGGTATAATGGCATGTTAATATAACAGAATTCCTCTATTATGCAACTTAAAATTGGATCAAAAGTTTTCTATCCATCACATGGCGCAGGTAAGGTTAAAGGTCAAAAAGACATTGAATTTAATGGAGAGATTAAGAAGTATTTTGAATTTGAATTAATTACAAATCCAATAAGTATATCTACCCCTGTAGATAATATTGATTCTTTAGGTATTCGAGAGGTTATGTCTGTTAAACAGATTACCGAAGAAATTAAGATATTGAAAAAATCTCCTTCTAAGAATCCTAAGGTTACAGATTTCAATATAATGTTGAATATGTTTAAGGAATTAGAAGAGAAATCTGATATTAAATCTACTATGGAAATTATTCAATATTGTAACTTCATTAGAAAACAAAGAGAGAAAGAAGGAAGATTAATTCCAACAAGTATTGAGAAACAACTTGAAGAAGCAGTAAAAAATATTGTTGGTGAATTAGCCATTGCTTCTGACAAGACCATGGATCAAGCAAATGAGCAATTTGCTAAAGTCACAGGATTATCAGTATCCCTTTCGGAATATTAATTCTCCATTTATAGATCCTATTTAGTTATTTCTACGTAGACATCTGCTTCTGCTAGTTTCAACTTTATACCATTCTCCAAAGTAGTTACCTTTTCAAATGATTTAGCTAAAACTATCTTCTCGAGTTCTTCCAAATGTGTAGATATCAACTCTTCGATCTCCTTACTGTCTGTCTGATATTTTACAGCTATATCCTGACCAACTTGGCATCCACTTTCCTTTCTTGCGACCTGTAATCCTCTTGTTAATTCATTTAAGAAGCCTTCTGCTTTAAGTTCATCTGATATATTTGTATCCAATGTTACAAATACTGTTCCATCTCTTTGAGATTTTAACCCTTCTTTTTCTTGTACTTCTTTGGAATATGTAACTTCTTTTACATTCAATTCTCCCTTAACAATATCTTGTAATTCAGAATTATCTACTGGAACAAATACCTGAGCTAATGGTTGTCTTACTTTTATTCTATTATCATCTCGAATATTTAATCCTAGGGAACATATTTTTCTAATGTTATCCATATCTGTTAGAAGTTTCTCGTCTAATTTACTTTCATCCATAACAGAGAAGTCTTCAAGATGGACAGATTCCTTTTCGCTAGACACTAATGTCTGATATGCAGATTCTGCAAGGAATGGCGCGAATGGTGCTAATAGTTTGGATATTTCTACCAACACATATCGTAATGTGTCTAAAGCATTAGCATCTCCATTTACAAATCGCTCTCTTGATCTTCTGATATACCACTTTGAAAGATCATCAATTAGGTCAAATATACTCTTTGTAGCTGGTTGTAAATCGTATGCATCCATATTTGTAGTCACTTCCCCTATTGTTTTATGAAGCTTTGCAACAATCCATCTATCCATAATATTACTTAAATCAAGCTCGCCAACATTCTTAAGTTTGGATTCGCTCTGGTAACTTAAAAGATATTTAACAGAATTCCAGTATGGGAGCATTACAGATGTCATTATCTCTTTTAAGAATTTTTCATTGAAAATTACTTCTTCTCCATGAACAATTGGAGAGTTTAGGAAGTAGAGTCTCATGGAATCTGCGCCTAATTGATCTATGACGATATTAATATCTGTGTAGTTTCGTTTACTCTTAGACATCTTTGAGCCATCTGATGCTAATGCTAATCCGTTTACCACAACATTTTTAAACGCCTTTTGATCAAAGAGCGCAGTACCTAAAACGTGTAATGTATAGAACCAACCTCGGGTTTGATCCACCCCTTCTGCGATAAATTCTGCAGGATATTTCTGGTCGAACTTCTCTTTGTTTTCAAATGGATAGTGGAATCTAGCAAATGGCATTGATCCAGAGTCATACCAGACGTCTATGACATCCGTTACTCTGTGCATTTCTCCATCACATTTTGAGCATGCATATTTAACTTCATCTACAAATGGTTTGTGTGGATCTGTTATTTCTACTCCTGATTTTTCTTTGATTTCTGCAAATGAGCCTAACACTTCTGTTGCTCCACATTTGTCACAAATCCAAGCTGGCAATGGTGTTCCCCAATATCTATTTCTACTTAATGCCCAATCTCGCGCATCAGCCAACCAATTCCCAAATCTTCCATCCTTGATATGTTCTGGTATCCAGTTTATCTCGTTATTCTCCTCCGTCATCCTCTTTCTAATCTCTGATACTTTTACATACCAACTTTTAATTGGTTTGTATATTAATGGGGTTTCAGTTCTCCAACACATTGGCATTTGATGTTCATGATCTTCGTGAGCAAAGAGTAATCCTCTTTCTTCCAGATCTTGCATGACATATTTATTTGCCTTTTTGTAGAACATTCCTGCAAACTGGGTTATCTCATCTTTCATATTTCCCTGATCATCTAGGTAATCAAACATCCCTATGCCCATACCTGTCATGAGTGCAAAGTCTTCTTCTCCATATGGTGCTTGATGTACTAAACCGGTTCCATCTTCCAAGGTTACATGATCTGCATGTACTACTCTAAAGCAACCTTCGCTACTCTTTTGTGCATAGTATGGATACAATGGTTCATACTCTTTTCCAACCAAATCTTTTCCTAACATTTCATTTAATACTTTGTAATCCTCACTAAATATTTTCTCAACCAATGTTTTTCCAACAATATATTTTCTCTCTTTGTATTCTACTTCTACATATTCAAAATCATTTCCTACTGCTACCAAGAGGTTTCCAGGTAATGTCCATGGGGTTGTGGTCCATATGAGGAGGTAGGTATCACTATCTTTTAATTTCAAACTTACTGTTACTGCTGGATCTACTATGGCTTTGTATCCACCCAATGCTACTTCCGAGTTTGAGAGTGTTGTTCCTGCTCTTGTGGAGTAAGGTACTACTTTGTAACCTTGGTAGAGGAGACCTTTTTTGTAAAGCTCACTTAATGACCACCATACACTTTCTATATATGCTGGATCCATAGTTGCATATTCTTCGTCTTTGTTTACCCATCTTCCCATTCTTTCTGTTAGAGCAAATATTTCTCCTTGATATTTTTGTACGGATTCTCTACATAGTTGATTGAATTTCTCAATTCCATATTTCTCAATGTCTTCTTTCTGCTCGAATCCTAATGTCTTTTCTACTTCATATTCCACTGGTATTCCCTGGCAATCCCATCCTAGACTTCTATCTACATGGTATCCTTTCATTGTTTTGTATCTTGGGACTACGTCTTTGATTACCATGGTTAGTGCATGACCATAGTGTGGTTTGTTATTTGAGGTTATTGGTCCATCGTAGAAGGTAAATGGATTGGATTTGTCTCTTTGGTCTATGGATTTTTGGAAGATATTATTTTCTTTCCAGAACGTTAATATATCTCCCTCTGTTTTAGGGAAATTAGGCATCATTTCATTTTTCTTTATCTTTATATCTTCCATATTTGTATTCATTAATTTAAACAAAAAGCCCCTCTCTAAAAACTGGTATATACCTATTAATATATACTAATCTTTAGAAAGGGGCGAACATTGTGTACGCGGTACCACCCTATTTATTTCTCATTTGTGTATATTTCGTTTACATACGGTAGATTCTACTCATATTTCCTTGAAAGAAATACTTTTTTTCTACTACTCCCCAGTGATTACTGGATCAACATATTAAGGATGATTATATCAGATATTTATTAGGAAAGAAAAATCAAAAGGTGACGGAGAGAAAAAAGGAATCGGGATCCTATTGGTTTGGTACTCTCTCCATCACCTTTGCTTTGGTGCTTTGTTACCTTAATGATTTTTTTTGCCAAAAAATTTTATTATTAGCAATAGGCACTGCCAGTACCTGATACAAAACCCTCGCTTTCTTTTAAATTTTTTGAAACGAAATCTAGAACAAAGCTTTTTAAAGCAAAGAGATTATATAATATTATAGGATGAAGATAAAGGGGTTGGGACAAGGGATTATATATTGTAAGCGTTGTGTTATCAATGTTATTTGTATGGAATGTGAAAATGAATGAGAGAAGAAACTTGGATGAAATCCGCTATATAGCGAGCGGATTCCATCCAATGTTTGCTCCAAATGGGCATATAATGCAATAATTGCACCCATACGAGAGCAGAAAAGCTCAAGCGCCAAAGGACATTTCCCATCTTTGCAATTGATTGCAAAAATGCTCGTAATCGGCGTGATTACGATGAATCGGGGATATGGAGTTCCTTACATGTCTCACGACATATGACTCCCGTCCCGAAGATGAAGATTAGTTGACTGTATTTTCCATGGGATTTTTCCCGCCGGGTCAGCCGCTGATAATCACCATATCAATAAAAGAGCTTGAACGCACCACTGTCATCTTCGGGTTGCGTCCACCACCGGTTTGGGTTTGGAAAGAACCCACAGTACTACCACGACAATTCATCATCACTTTAAGCATAATGTCACCTCCAGGAGACATTGAAAAAAAAAGAGCTCAGTTATAACTTTCAACTGAGAGACGAATTACATCAATAATATTGCTCTGAAAACTTCACTTTGTCAATACTTTCCCATAGTATCTCCATTAAGGTATAATAGACCATGATAGAAAAATGGAATCTAAAACTACTGTATAATTCCGAAACAGATCCTCAAATCCAAAAGGATATCGATCTTTCCACTAAGAATGTACATGCATTTGTTAAAAAATGGAAAATCAACAAAGAATATACTAAAGAACCTTCCGTATTAGCTGAAGCATTAGATGAATATGAAAAGTTACAAGCTACTACAGGTATATGTGACAAACCAATATATTACTTCATATTAAGAAGTAATTTAGATCAAACAAATGCAGATATTAAGGCAAGACTAAATCAAATATCCGATATTTCAACTAAGCTTGGCAATGAAATACAATTCTTTGATTTAAACATAGGTAAAATTTCAAAAAATAACCAAAAGATATTTTTAAATCATAAAGACTTACTTCCATACAAACATTTTTTGGAAAGAATATTCCAATCATCAAAATATGACCTGTCAGACAAAGAAGAGAAAGTCTTTAATATTAAAGCAAAGACTTCCCACGACAATTGGGTTGATATGGTTAGTGAACTACTAGATAAACAGAAATTAACTGTTTTGAATGAAGATCTAAAAAAAATAGAGATTGATTACAATGAAACTAATAAATATCTTGAATCACAGAATAAAAAAGTCCGCGACTATGCTGCAAAAGAATTTAACAAAATAAATACTCGATATTTAGAAATTGCCGAATTTGAAGTAAATTCAATTCTTGAGAATAAAAAGAATAATGATGATTATCGAAAGATGCCTACCCCAGAGCTTTCCAGGCATATTGCAAATGATCTTGAACCTGAGATTGCTGAAGCACTAGTAAAAGCAGTAACTGAAAACTTTGATATTTCTAGAGAATATTATAAACGGAAAGCAAAACTTTTAGGTTTAAAGAAATTACAATACTACGAGAGAAATATCACATTAAAAAGTATTGATAAACCATATGCCTATGAACAAGCTTTTGAATTAGCTCAAAAAACATTTAACTCACTCGACCCTATCTTTGGAGATATCCTAAAATCATATGCTAAAAATGGTCAATATGATGTATATCCAAGTAAAGCAAAAACGGGTGGGGCTTTTTGCATATCTGTTAACAAGAATCTTCCTACTTACATGCTCCTAAATCATAAGAACCAACTTGAATCAGTACTAACCCTAGCACATGAGAGTGGTCATGGTATACATGCTGAGCTCTCAAATAAAGAACAGAATGCATTAAACTGTGGTCATCCTATATCTCTCGCAGAGATAGCAAGTACCTTTTTTGAAGATTTTGTTTTAGAGAAAATTTTGAAAGAGACTAAAGATGAAAAAGAAATACAAGGGATATTGGATAAAAAGGTACGTGATGATGTTTCAACTATTTTCAGACAAGTAGCTTTTTACAATTTTGAAAAAGAATTACATCACGATTTTAGAGAGAAAGGATTTTTAACCAAGGAATATATCTCTGATTTGTTCTGTAAGCATATGAAATCATATATGGGTGATGCTGTAATTGAAGATGAAAGTATGAGAAATGGATGGATATATATTAGTCATTTCAGAAGATTCTTCTATGTATATTCATATGCTAGTGGATTATTAATATCCAAGGCTTTACAAAAAATGGTAAAGGATGATAAAAAGAATATAGTATATGTTAAGAGGTTCTTAGAATCTGGCTCTACACAATCACCTAAAGAATTGTTTAAAGGTATTGGAATAGATATTACTAAAAAAGAATTTTGGGAGAATGGGATAGATGAAATTAAAACACTACTAAATAAGTTGTAATAACTAAAACACTATGGATATGACAGATGGTAAAACTAATAATTCGGCGCCTCAGGATAGAGAAATCGCCCCATCGTTATGGAAGGGCTACGCAATTGCCGAAATTGCTCGTTATGAAAACAGCGATCCCGAAGAAATTAGCAGCACTTTTGACCTACCTTGTTTCATAGAACTCACACAAGAAGAGGAAAAAATAAATCATAGAATCTACATATTTTTGCATAAAGGCAAAGTATCTTTGTTTGATTTTAGCTATTGGAGTGGGGATGATCGTCCGCTTTTTAATAAGGAAATAGAAACTACAAAGATATTACCTATCTCAGAAAATGACGAATCGATTGAATTTGATATCCATATTTTCAAGGCCGAAGGCTCTCAAAAAACGGTATGGGTACAATATTCGAAAGCAAATGAAAGTCTCCAAATCATCGAACCTCCTTCTTCAGATAGTCCACACTTTACAATAACAGATTCTGAGAATATAAAGCTTGCTAATGAAGAAGCTCAGAATGAGTAAGTATGACGGAACTACTAACAATTTTCAGCTGAAATCGAACTTCTCATTGGCATAACTGCATTCTTGTACAACCAACATATTAAAGGATCTTCCTTTTCAAAAAACAACTCATTTTTCATCAAATAATGATGCATAGCCTGAAAGGTCAAGTATACCAGGGGATTAACCTTGCCTTGTTTATTCTTCCACTCTGGATCAGAGTTATTATCATTTATCGAATAGTTTGTTAATCGTAAATATTCATCTTTTGCCTCTGCCTTTTTTTCTTCTTGGCAAGCTGCCCAATTTATCAACAATTCTTGCAGATCTTTCTGTTTCCTTAAGTGTGCTATCCTCAATTCTAAAGAGGTTCTAGGACATTGTTCATTAATTCCGACATTAAAGATAAATCCGTCTACTGTCGTGCTTTCCATCCATATTCCACCTACCAATGAGACATTTTCAGATGTTGCAACTATGCATAATCTAGGACCCAAATTCCAAAGACTAATATCAATACCAAGTGGATAAAAATTTGGATCTTTAAAATGTGTACTTGAGAAATTTATCTTTTTAGGAAATTCTTCTTGTTTTTGAGCAATTTCTGGCCAATATGAAGTAATTAATTCTTGATGCTTCTCTAATACCGCTTCATCCTGAATTCTTTGATCTAATTGAAAAGACGAAGTGTCTTGAAAATTCTTAAAAAGACTCTCTTGCTCCTCACTCATACTAATATTTTATAGGATATTTAGGGAAATGTTAAGACACCACCTTTCTTGTTATCTCCACCCCTACTAAATCATGATCCATAGAAGGAATAATAACATCGAAAGCTTTTGTCTCATATTTATCAAGAACATCCTTTTCCACTAACAATGATTCAATCTTATCTGTATTTGTTACTAATTTCCCAACTATCCTACCTAACCAATTACTGTATACAGTTTTAACAAATCTATGAGCAAAATCCCCTTGATCCGTTTCAAGATTCATAACATTATATGTAGATTTAAAACCACGAGTTAAATCATACATACCATATTTTTTTCTAAGCTGACGTTCAAGGAAACCTTCGCCTGGAATAAAGGAATTCTGATCTCTTGCTATTAAAGTAATGGTATCCGAATTATCACTATTATATGCTAATTTGAATATTTCTTTAGCCTGTCTAAACCTAGTAAAGGGTCTTACAAATGCAGATTGATGTTGTGCCAAAATATTTATATATTGCACACCAAGAGATTCTTTTAATGCTTTTCCTAGCTTTACTTTAGCGTGCATTCTGTGATGTAAATAGTGCTCAGAAGTACTTTGAGGATGCTTAAGATTATCTCTATTTATACACTTCCATGCAAAGGATTCTGCTTTCATATCACCAAATGCAATCGCATTCATACCTACATTCTGGTTCTTTGCAATTATGAGTGAAAAATCTGTTCTTCCAGAAGCCTTGATAATCTCTTTTAGCACTTTTCTACCATCCAAGCCCAATTCCTTATCACAACTATCTGATTCAGCAAATATACAAATGATATTCTCACTCTCTTTAATCATCTTGGTTATAACCTCAACAGTGGTATCACCAAATCTTCCTCTATTTATCATACAAAACGTAATCTTCAAGCCCATATCTCTCCTTATAAAATTTATTGTCTCAAGAATCTAATAACTTGTTTAACTGTCTCTCCATTAGGATATAGCAAGAAATCTTCATGATTACCTTCCATATATATAGACTTTTCATCTCCAAGAATATGCCTAATACAACCAGCTTGTTTTCTAAAATAGCCTGTCTCATTCTTAGAATTTACAATTAACATTGAGATATCAGCTATATTTCTTAGTTCTTCTCTCCTATCTCCAAGGAAGAGTTCTTTTAAGCTTTCAAATACATATTTAGTTGATACAGTATTAATCATATCTTTATACATTTTTAGAAATTCCTCAGGTACTCCGGTATTCATAAGGGGTTTGTAGTATAGGCTAAATCTGTACTTAAGATAGTACTTCATGAAAAAATGTAATTTGGTTTTTTCAATGATATTAAATCTTTTGGAATCTTTTGACCCCTTCGTTAAATCACTATTAACAATTGTCGAAACCAATGCAATTCGCTTAATCCTGTTTTTATCTTTATTTGCTAAGTGTATAGCCACAGCGCCACCAAACGAATAGCCTAGCAGATTAAATTCTCTTATACCATACTCACTCAATACACTTTCAGCTATCTCAGTCATCTCTTCAATTGGATCTCTCTCCATACCATGATTTGATTCTGAATGCCCTATCCACCCTGGGATATCAAAGGTTAAGAGCCTAGTATTAGGATTAACATTTTTAAGCATGAACAGTGAGTAAATTATTCCAGAATGAGGAAAAGGAGGTAAACAGAGTATTATGTTTTCACCACTACCAATTGAATATGTTTGAATTCTTCTTCCATCATGTCTTACAACTTTTCCTTGAATATCTAGACCGAGATTATCAAATTGTTTGAGATTCATATTTGTGGGACAGAAAGTAATATATATTGGATTTAGTATATCATATTGCCGGACATAGATTCGAACTATGATTAACTGCTCCAGAGGCAATCGTCCTACCATTAGACGATCCGGCAATCACCCCAAGATTATATCACCATTATCTTACAGGCCAAAGCCAATTATTAATATGTCCAAGTTGCTTTTGATCATCCAATATATCGAATGTCATATGGGTAAATAGTGCAAGAAATATACTAGTCAGAAGCAGCTGTCCTAATATAGCAACAACTACCAGTGCCAAAGACACTATTATATAAAAGATTATGTTATGCAAAACAAGATTATTTAATACTTTATGATTTTTAGTAGCAATTTCAGACGTTTTTTTAAAATCAAATTTTCTTAAAGAATTAATCACCTGGTCATAGAATTTTTTATACTTTTTATTAAATATAAAAAGGCATAATATATTATCAAGATCTATAATAAACGAGAACACTAGAAATACTCCTAAATATTCCCAAAGAATCATCCCTACAGTCAATGATAATAAAGAAAAGGCTAGTAATGCTAAGAGAGAATGTTGTGTATAGTGCCTTAAAGCCATATCCTTTGCGAAATATTTGGAATATATACTCATTTATTTGATATTTATAAACTTAATCTCTCGAGAACTTTTTCTTTTCCCAACACCCTCATTACTTGGTATAGATCAGGACTTTTTGTTCTATGTGTAATAGCTACACGAAGAACCATAGCTACATCTCCGACTTTTTCATATCCTAATTTACTTGCCAAAGTTTTTATCTTTTCAAACCATTGTGTTTGATCATCACCAATATCATATATCTGAATATATTCTTTAAGAATTTCAATCTGTTTGTCTTTTGAAACTTTTTCTGAAATATCCTCAATAGGCTCTTTTTCTAAAAGCTCATCGAAGAATATATCGAGTTGGGTCCTAATATCCTCAAACTTAACCAAATCCTTTCTAATCTTGTTTCCTTCTCTCTCAATATTGAAAATATTAATACAATATTCCCTATTATTCTTTAGCAATTCAGCTATCTCTTTGTTGTATCCCTCCGCCCATTCTAAGGACATATCATATACCTGAGTAGCTGTTAAGGTAGAGATATAGTCTTTACACATATCATTAAGTTTTACGATATCGAACAAAGCACCTGCTTTGTTAAACTTTTCTAATTTCAATACAAATTCAGTAGAAGGTCTTCCAGGATTTTGAATTTTCCAATCATAGAAGTTGGAATTTGCAACATTCAGTAAATATTCTTTTACTCCCTCTTTAGGATAACCATGAGTAATGTAATACTGGACATCCGCTTCAGGATCTTTTCTCTTACTCAATTTTCTTCTACTTTTTCCTTCATTTTCTAACTTTTGTAAGGTAGAGAAATGACAATATTGTGGAAATTCAAACCCCAGTTTTTTGAAAAGCTCTACATGTAAAGGTAAGGATGCAAACCACTCCTCCCCACGGGTAGCGTGGGTAACCTGCATTAGATGATCATCGATTGGATGTGCAAAGTGGTATGTAGGAAAACCATCAGATTTAAGTAAAACCGTATCTACATCATTTTCTCTCAAGGTTACATTTCCCTTTATTAAGTCTTGTATCTTAAATGAATTTTCTAAATTTCCAGTAGAGTACAATCTAATTGCAAATTTCTCACCATTGTTTAGTTTTTCTTGTATTTCTGCCAAGGAAGCATTTCTCCATTTGGCCCAGTTACCATAGTAGCCGGTTCTTACTCCCATTGCTTCTTGTTTTTTTCTAATTTCTCCTAATTCTTCCTCCGTTATGAAGCATGGATATGCATTACCCTTCGCTACCATATTCTTTGCATACACCTTGTAGATATCTAATCGCTTACTTTGCAAATATGGACCATATCCACCTTTTGATTGATCATCACCCGTCATTCCTTCATCAAAGCTAATACCGAAACCTTCCAATCCTTTGACTATCATATTCACCCCACCTTCTACCTCCCTCGTTTTGTCCGTATCTTCAATTCGTAGAATAAAAGTACCACCATTTTGATTAGTTAATATTCTATCTATCAAACTCACAAATACACTTCCAATATGCAAAAAACCTGTAGGACTTGGTGCAAATCTCAATACCATCTCTCCTTCTTTTAAATTTCTCTTTGGATATTTCTTCTCTATCTCCTCCGGAGTTTCCTTAACTTCTGGAAAAAGGATATTAGCTAACTGTATATTTTCCTCTGGTGTTCTCATTATTATGTATGTAATATATAATGTTGATCGATATTAAACTGTGCTAAGATTATACCATGACATTAACGGAAGCGGCATTCTGGACAAAAAGATTTGGAGTTATTGCTCTCGCAATGCTCGGCATATTTGGTATTGTCGTCATTATTCTCACCTCTTCTTCAAAGAAAAATATTCTTCCCCAATATATTTCAGCTAATTTTGCCTGTACAGAGGAAAAAGAAGCCTTCTTGACGAACAAGCTAAGTATTCCTTCATTGAAACTGGCAAACGGGAATAACATGTATTTTGAATTGCAAACTGATTCCGGAAAGATAGATGCACTGCCAGATATTATAAATATATACAAATTTGAGAATCCAATCCAATCATTAAGCTCTCAAGCAGATGCTAAAATATTGGCGAATAAATTTGGTTTTACAGCTGAAAAAATTGTAAGAAATGGAACTGAAAGTTACTCATGGACAGATGGGAATAGGACATTGGTTGTACTTTCTAAAAATTTGAATTTCACACTCAAAACAAATCCTACATATATCAAAAAGATTGCCGCAACAGGAACTACTCCAAGTGAGCAAGAAGCGAAATCCATTGCTGTTAACTTCCTTAGAAGTATTGGATTTTCTACAAATGACTATTCAAATGGTACACCGACAACTACCTTAATCAATGTAAATCCTGATGGTTCATACAGTGAAGCAAGCTCACTTTCAGAAGCTGAGTTGGTAAGAGTAGATTTTAATAGGAATAAATCGATGATAACTATTCCTTCAAATATTGTTGGCGCAAGTACAATGGTCGATTCTTTCAAGAAGACTCTCGGGGAACCAAGTACCGAATCTACGATTATTAATGATGAGCGAATTGATATATATACATTTAATACCGCGGTTACTTTTCTGAATACAAACAGAAGCAATATCTCTGTGTATGTTGGAGTAGCTGCAAACAAAAATGAGAAATATCTCTCCTCAATCTATCAGATGGATTATACATATTGGCCAATACAAGAAACCGCCTGCGGGACATATGAATTGATTAATCCTAGTATTGCTATTGAAAGGATTCAAGCGGGAGAAGGTAGTTTGGTGTATTTAAATGATACAAAGGGAGATACTGTTGTGGACTATACTCCAAGATCTGTTAAGAAATTTACTATCCTTTATGTAAATCTAACATATTTTGAATCGTCAACAGAGCAACAATATTTACAACCTGTATATGTAATATCTGGAGAAGTGATTTTTAACAATGATACCAAGGGGGAATTTGATTTCTACTACCCCGCCATTGACTATGACAACGTACAAAACAAAATTGTGCAGCCTGCTCCACAGGTAGTTGAGAAAAAAGGACTCCTGTAATCCCACTAAGAACTGTGTCTTCGCCACTCCTTGGCTTGGAATTGTATGCTTTCATTTCCGTTCCAAACATTAACACTTGGGTACCCTATTACATCAATTGAATCATTTTCATTAATTTTTTCAGTGTCTTCAAAGCAGTTAAATAATACAATATTCAAAAGTTCAACTCCGGTTCCCTTTACCATTAGCTTCATATGGGACTTTTCTTTCCCCATTATATATTTTTTAACAACGATTAGATCTTCTAAATACACCAATGGTTTAGGATTACCATAGCCATATGGTTCTAATGTTTTCATATTATTGATCAACTGATATGACACATCTTCAGCATCAAGATTTAGATCAATTTTTACATCTCTTGTCAGATTTTCTTTGGTTATTGTTTCATTAGCATAGTTGGTTATCTCTGTTCTAAATTCTTCAATCGTTTCTAATTTAGCAGTAAATCCTGCAGCTAGTTCATGTCCTCCGAATCTCTCAAGGTACATTGCATATTTCTCCAATGTCTTAGTGATATTGAATCCTTTTATACTTCTTGCTGATCCTTTTACAACCCCCTCATTGTTCGTAGCTACTAATACTGGTTTGTAAAATTCTTCACCTAATTTTCCAGCTACCAACCCTATGATTCCTTCATGCCAGTCATTACCTAATACAAATATGAGATTGTCTGTTTCTACAATATTCATTTTGGCATTCTCTAAGATATCTGATGTCATTTTCTGTCTTGAGAAATTAACATCATTTAAATCATTAGCTATTTCTTGACACTGTTTTTCGTCTGTACTTACTAAAAGTTTTACAGCTTCCAATGGAGAGCCTATCCTTCCTGCAGCATTTATTCTTGGCCCGATAACATACCCTAGATGGTATGTATCAATATCTTTTGGTTCTATGCCTGCTCTTAGAGCTAACATTCTAAATCCTAGTCTTGTTCCTTTTTGTAGTTGTTTAAGACCATAGGTAACAAATATACGATTTACTCCCACAAGTGGCATCATATCCGTAACTGTCGAGAGTGCTACGAGATCTAATCCTTTGGTATTTTCATTAATTTCGATATCCATTCCAGCTTCAGCTTTGATTGCTTCTACAAGAAGAAACGCCACTGTGGTTCCACAGATTTCTCTATCTGGATATTCTTTTCCTGGATACATTTGATGCACTAATATGTAATTCAAATCTATAGCGATATCCTCCGGCGGTTGATGGTGATCAGTTATGACAAAATCTAACTTTTTTTCTTCAATATATTGGTTAATTAACACCTTATCCCTTACTCCACAGTCTACAGATATTAAGAGATCCGCACCAAGGGTAATGACATCATCTAACGATGATTCGGTTAGTCCGTATCCCTGGTCTATTCTACTTGGTATATATGGGACAACATCAACTTTGGTATCTAAATGTTTTGCTAAATCTCTGTAAAGAAAGCTCCAAAGTAAACTGGTAGCACAAATACCATCAGAATCGTAATCACCATGGATTGCGATTTTTTTTCCAGCCTTAACAAATTTGAGTATTTTTTTTGCAGCTTTTTTCGCATTAAAAAGTTTCTCGAAGCTCGGGATATTTGCTAGTGAGGGATTCAAGAAGTTTTCAACCTCTTTTATATCTCTTTTTTTAAGTAGATATTTTACTAAATCCTCATTCTTTAATTTTTTTGGTATATTCCAATTACTCTTGGCTTCCAGACTCATTGTTAATGAATTGTTCAATTAAATCCCAATTAAATCCTTTTCTTCGGAGGAAATCTATCTTCTTCCTATCCTTCATCGTTATCTTCTCTTCTTTGTATTTCTTCGCATATGTTTGTTTTAGCAGTGATGCTTCATCTTCTACTAACAGATTGATGACTTTTTGTGCAGTATCCTTTGCAACACCCTTTGAAAGTAATTCCATTAGCAAGACATCTTTCCCCCTTGGTTTGTTTTTCATTCTACTCGTAACAAAAAGTTCTGCAAATCTTTCATCATCAATATATTGGTATTCATGGAGCTTCTCTATGACCTTCTCAATGATTTTCGAAAGTGTTTCAGTATCTAGGCTATCAAACCATTTCCCCTTTTTCTTGAATGAAAGATCCTTTAAATATATTCTAACCTGGCGTTCGGTTTTAGGAGAATTTTCCAGAAAGCCTACTGCTCTATCAAGAAACCTACCTTCAAGCTCAGAAAAAAACAGCTCATCTAACACTTCTTGAGTTATCTCTTTTCCAACATACAAACTGTATTTGGCAATTGTATTAATTGATATTCCACAGTTAAATTCTCCATCAATATACAGGTTGACCCTGGAAGGATCCTTCTTCTGTGTCTCTAACAAAGTTACAATCATATTTACAGTTTTGTTTTAGCGATAACCTCTTTAACAATCTTGTCTCTTAATTTTGTATCTTTTTTAAGAACTTCAGCGGCAGCATCTTTCCCTTGTGCCAACTGTTCTGTTCCATATCTAAGCCATGCACCAGCTTTTTCTATGATACCTTGATCTATGGCGGCATCTATAATGCTACTTTCTTTATCTATACCCATTGGATATATCATATTGAAAGAAGCTTCTTTGAAAGGAGGAGCTACTTTGTTCTTAACAACCTTAACTGTTCTAGAATGTCCAATTACTTGTCCATCTTTTAGAATCTTTTCCTTTTGTCGAATATCCATTCTAATGGAAGCATAGAACTTCAAAGCATTACCACCAGTGGTAGTTTCAGGATTTCCAAACATAATACCGATCTTCATTCTTAACTGGTTGAGGAAAATAATGGTTGTACCCGTTTTACTTGTGATTGCGGTTATCTTTCTTAATGCTTGAGACATCAATCTTGCCTGCAACCCCATATGGCTATCTCCCATATCTCCTTCAATCTCGGCTCTTGGTGTAAGTGCAGCAACTGAGTCAACAACTATAACTCCAAATGCGGCAGATCTAACCAATGTTTCTAAAATCTCCAAAGCTTGTTCTCCAAAATCTGGCTGAGAGATATACAAATTATCGATATCTAAACCAATATTTCTAGCATATACCGGATCGAAAGCATGTTCTGCATCAATGAATGCCACTGCATCACCCTTTCTTTGAGCTTCAGTAAGAATGTGGATTGCTAATGTGGTTTTACCCGAAGATTCAGGACCATATATTTCAATGATTCTACCCTTTGGAATACCACCACCCAATGCAATATCGAGTGACAATGCTCCAGTTGGAATAGTTTCGATTTCTACTCTTTCTTGGCTTCCAAGTCTCATGATTGAGCCTTTACCAAATTGTTTTTCAATCTGAGAAACTGCCATTTCTATGGCCTTCTTTTTGTCGTTATTAACTGTTGACTCTTTAACAATTGGTTCTTTAATTGTAGGTGTATTAGACATTATAAAGATACTATAAAATTAGTGATAATTTAGGATAACAAAGTAAAGAATAGTAGTCAAAGACCTAAAGTAAATACTTAATGAACCGATAATAATTTCTATATATATTTCTCTACAAGTGTAGATAGATTTTTTATGAAAGATTCTCTCAATTGCTCGTCATCACGAATATATCGTGATATCTCTATCTGTACAGAAGGAACTCTAAGTTTCGTGGCAACATATTCTCCCAAAGTTTCCTGTCCATTATCTAAAAATCTAAATATCCTAATACTGATTCCATTTAATGATCCATGATTTAATGCTTCTTCAATTTCATATGCTAATTCCAAAGATTTTCGAAATTTGGTTGGATAATACAAGGCAATATCATAGTCAACGTTGTTCTTTAATCCATGGATATCTATAAATCTCTCAAGCTTGTTCCTTGTTACAATTTCTTTAATGGCTTGTTTGTACTCATTTTTCTTCTCTTTGTGGTAATTAGGATCGTATGAACATTCTTTCGAAAGATATATCCCAAAACTACTTGAATTGGCACAAGTTTCTTTAACAATTGCATCCGTATATGGTTCTCCCAATTTGTATGTTCCCATAATTGTAGGTCTACGGTGCGAACACGCATGTGGTGCTGAAAGTAACACAGGTATCTTCCCTTCGATTATTTGAAATTGAGCAGTTTCCATAGATATAAATTAACACATAATGCATAGTATTTACAATTTGACCCCATGAATTGATTATGTCAGAATAGAATATATAAATTATTATATATTTAATATGCGAAAGCTAATTGCTTCAATAATTCTTTTCTTCATGCTGTTACTACCTCTAAGTATGGTAGCAACTCCTGTGTTTGCACAGACAGAAACAGATACAATAACTGCACCAGATGATACAACCTATTATGATACATATGATTATGGATACGACGATACATATGATGATAGCTATTCCAGCTATTCATATGATCTCTCTGGTATTGACGAAGAGACAGGCGTACTTGCAGGAATGGCCGCATTACTCTTCAGTGGTGTAATGTTAGTGTTCTCAATAGTTATCGGTTTAGGTTCATACATATATTGTGCATTGGCTTTAATGAAGATTGCAAAAAGATTGGACTATGAAAATGCATGGTTTGCATGGATTCCTATTCTCAACCTAATACTTTTATTCCAATTAGGAGAACAGAATCCTGTCCTGTTACTTTTGCTCTTAATCCCTGGCGTTGGTGCTTTGGTTGTTGGAATATTAAGTATAATTGCATTGATGAAAATCTGTGAAAAGCGAGGTTACGATAAGATGCTCGGATTACTTTCATTGATTCCTATTGCTAACTATATTCTCTTGGGGATATTGGCTTGGGGAAAGAAAGAACCTGTTGCAGCAGTAAAATAACAGTTTGAAATAATGAATACATATGATGTCCCTGTGTTCAAAAAAGCAGGATTTGATAATGCGCTTTACAAGCGATTACAAACGGAAGAGATTTTAAAGCGATTAAACAAAATCTCTTCTGGACATCTATATCTAGAAATTGGAGGAAAGCTTTTTAATGACCCACATGCTGCTAGAGTACTTCCAGGTTTTGATCCAAAGATAAAGATAGATATTCTCAAATCTCTTGATACCCCTTTCGACATTATATTTTGCATGAATTATGCAGATATTTTGTCTAATAGACAACTGAATAATCATAGAGAAAGTTACATAGACGCATCATTAAATATTGTTAATGATTTGCAGATTACCTTCGGCGTTACCCCATACATATGTATAAACAATGTAAAGTTTGAGGAGGATAAAAAAGAAGAATTTCTCACTGCAGTAAAATATATCTATACAAAGAATCCAAATATATCGTTTAGGTATTATATTGAGGGGTACCCAGATAATACAGAGAAGATCTTAAGTCCTGAAGGCTTTGGAAAAGATAGCCCAATACTCGTACAAAACAAATTAGTCATAGTAACTGGCTCAGCATCAAATAGTGGAAAGCTATCGACTTGCTTGGGTATGGTTTACAAAGATTCTGTACTTGGATTAAAGTCTGATTATGCAAAATACGAAACCTTCCCTATCTGGAACCTACCTCTTGAACATCCTGTAAATCTCGCATATGAGGCCGCTACAGCAGACATAGGAGACAGAAATGTCATAGACACCTATTTCCAGCAAGCCTTTGGGAAAATCGCTGTAAACTACAATAGAGATGTTCAAGCATTCAGTGTTGTTAAGAAACTCATGCAAAGCGAATATCAATCTCCAACAGATATGGGTATTAGTAATGCAGGATTTGCCATAACTGATGATGAAGTAGTATGTGTTGCTGCATTGGAAGAGATAAAGCGAAGAAAAGAATGGTACAAAGAGATAGATAACAAACAAATAGCTTGGGTCAAAGCATGTGAGGAGCTAGAAACTGATGCTATGAAATACATCAAAGCAAAAGGATACAATCCTAATCTTCAACTGACTTAACTTCCAATTGAGGGACTTCATCTTCTCCCACTATTTCCCCTTCTTGTTTAACCTTGTCTACTCTTCTAACTAATTGATTAAATCTAGTAGTACTTACAGTATCATATTGTTTCTGTAATCCATCAATCTTTTCTCCAATTTTATAAAACGAATCTGAGAAATTAGTAAACTCTTTTTCAAATGCTCGTACATGTCCAATGATATTGTAAATATTCTTCTGAACTCTGAAATTCTCATACGATTGTTTAACCATTCTCAAGATAGCGGTAAAACTAAATGGTCCTGCAAATACAATTTTACTAGCCATTGCAGCTTGAGAAAGCTCCGGCATTTTTTCATAGATATATGAGAAGATCATTTCATTAGGAATGAAAAGGATGACAAAATCAACCGTTTTATCTTCAGGGTTAATATAGTCTCTTGTGGTAACCTGCTTCATCTTATCTTTTACATCTCTCTCAAACTGGACTCTAAACTTCTCCTTCATTTCTTTGTCATCAGTTTCTGTCATTTTCTGAAGGTTAGCATATGGGAACTTTGAATCAATATTTATTCTCGTTCCATCAGGTAAGAACACACAGAAATCTGGTCTAGTTTCTGATCCTGCTTGCTCTTTGTTAAATTCGTAATCAACACCCCTTACAAAACCCGCCATTTTAAGTAAATCATCTGCTACTTGTTCCCCAAATTGTCCTCTCAATTGATTGTTTGAGAGTACTTTTTTTAGGCTTTCAGTATTAACCGAAAGCTGTTCCGTAATTTTCTTGCTTTCATCCAATGAAGTTCTTAATGAAGAGAACGAATCAATCCTGTCTTTCTCAGTAGTCTTAACATAGTCCTCAAGATTCTTTACTAATCTCGTAATCTCTTCTCGTTTATTCTCTAAATCCACCCTATTCTGCTTTGTTTCAGAGGACAATTTTTCGTTTGCCATTCTAACTAAATCTTCATTAGCCTGATTTAATACTACCGGAAGGAGTTCGGTTAATTTTTGTTCAATGGTATCTGTAATTTCTTGTTGATTACCGCCTTGTCCCTTTTTAAGGAAGTAAAAAATTCCAACTCCGAGCATTATGCCTCCTACTAGTGCAAGTATTATGTAGATTGTCATTATATGGAAGATTTTGTTAATTTATCGTATTCTATTATATCTAACTTTGACTCAGACTTCCAAGATGAAACAAATCAAGCAACTCGGATTTATCAAGAACCTACTACTAACCAGTGTTATGGGAGGAATGATTGGGGTTTTGGGATATGTTTTTAATATCATTGTTGCAAGATATACAGACAGTGCGATATTTGGGACGTTTAGTGCCGCTATGGCTATTATGTACTTACTTCAGATTCCAATCACCTCAATTCAAGCAATGGTCACCAAGAAGATTGGGGAGAACAGAAAATATGACTTAAACAATTTTAAATGGCATTCTTTAATGGTTTTTGCAGGGATTGGTGTGTTTGTAGCGCTGGTATTCTTCCTTTGCAGAGATCAGATATCACAAATTTCTAATGTTCCACAAGATGTGTTCATATATCTAACGATTGTGCTATTTCTTTCCTTCATAAGTCCTGTTTCAAAAGGGCTTTTACTTGGTACAGAGAAGATTGTTACCGTGAATCTAATAATGTTTGGCGAAGCTACATTAAAATTAATAATGGGTATTGTAGCTATTAAGATGGGTGGTTCATTACCAATTCTCATGCTTTCTAATGCAATTCCTGCATTGCTTACAACAGCCTTTATAATTCCATTAACAAAACTGAATGGTGAAAAATTAGAAAAGAAGATTACTGTAAATTACAAAGAATTAATTCTAACAACGATTACATTCCTACTATTAAGCGCACCTTACACCTTGGATTTAATTCTTGTTAATACTCAATTTAGAGCTGAGTATTCTGCGGTTTCATTGCTTGGAAAATTGGTGTATTTTTCGGCAATCACTATTGCTGCAGTTATGTTTGCAAGGTTAGCTAATCAAACTGATACTAAGGCTGAAAAGAAAACTCTTTTAATCTCTCTCGCAGGGACCCTTGGGATTGGTATTGCAGTAACATTGGGGCTCTATCTTTTCAAAGACTTTGTCATCGGTATGACCATTGGAGATCAATATCTTTCTATAGCTCCATATATTGCCCTCTTTGGATTATGTATGACCGGCTATGCTATCGCTTTTATGTTAGCTAACTATTTCATATCCATTAGTAGTTTTAGATATATATATATTCTCCTCTTTATGACGGGCCTTCAGATATATCTATTCTTAACATACAATGATAATTTAATGCAGGTATTAAATAACCAAATTATTGTATATTCTTCATTAACAGTGCTAACATTAATATATCTGTATTTTACTTTTAAAAAGAGACATTATGGAAAAAAAGAAGATATTACAAAAGAGTAAAGAATTAACTGGAGAGTTTAAGGCTTTTGCATTTAGTGGAGCTACTATGGGAGCTGCTGTGGGTATAATCATGGGAGCTGCATTAAATAGTGTAATATCTTCATTAGTAAAAGATGTATTAACTCCTCCTATTGCCTATTTAACATCAGGGATTGATTTCTCAAATCTGTATTGGGTATTAAGTTCAGAGAAATTTAATTCTCTAACAGAAGCTCAAGCATCTGGTGCGGCTATAATCTATTATGGGAATTTCATAACCACCTTTATATCTTTCCTCATTACTGCTTTAGTGCTATTCCTTGTTGTTCAAAAGATATTGAAGATGGTTCAGAAAGATGCAAAGAAAGAAGAGAAGAAGTAGAAATTTAATAGTCAATTTCCTTTTTCTTTAAAGCAAGTATACCAACACATAGTAATATAAATACTCCACCACCAATTACGTATACACTTATTGGAAGCTTCTTCTTCATTTCGATATTCTGTTCTACAGCGCCATTACTCACTTCAAACACATCACTTGTGAATGTTTTGTAGCCCTCTAATTCCACAACCAATACATACTTTCCACTTGGTACAAAGTAATTATACTCTCCATCACTATTAGTATTCTGAGGATTTTGAGTTCCATCACTAAAGGTATAGAGTTCCTTATTCCCATTTACATAGCTATATAACGATACTTTCGCATTTTCTAATCGGATTTCTTTTTCTCCTGACTTTGCATATACATACCCATATGGATCTATGACAATATTTATTCCCTTCACACTTCTTTCTCCACTAGAATATTCAATAACCTGATTGGTCTGTAATTTACTTCCTTTTGTTTTGCCTGTTGGTATACTTACTTGAGCAGTATATACTTTCCTTTCAACATTCAATACTAGCAATGTTTTTTCCCCATCAACTTCAATATATACCTGAGATATGCTATCACCTTCAACAGTGATTTCGGATACCGGAATAGTTACGGTTATAGACTCTCCGCTTTTGACAGCCACAGTATCATTTTGTATAGAGGTATTACTTCCTTCTCGTGTAAAGGACATTTGTGGACTATCCGACGAATCAGCTTTTGAATCTTGATTATCATATGTATATGTTATAGAAGCTGGTTCTGATTTATTCCCAGCTTTATCTATAGCCCTAACGTACAATGTATTTTCTCCATTTTTTAGACCCAGTTGACTAGATATCAAAGTAGACCCCGTGCTAATCCAAGAGGTTGTATCACCAACCTTGTATTCATACCCTACCAAACCACTATGCTCATCATTTGAAGCTGTCCATGAGAATGTAGTATCTGTAGCTACAAGATTTGTAGGAACTGTAGGTGCAATTGAATCATAATAATATGATATGGCAGAGGCTACAGATCTGTTTCCAGCGTTATCTACACTTCTTACCTGAACAATATTCTGTCCATTCTTGTATGCTTGTAATGAATTCACATTATTAGAAATTGTAGATATCCAATTCCACCCAGCTTTGTATTCGTAATTTTTTACACGAGCGTTTCCTGCAGACCATGTAAATCTAAAGCTGTTAGTATTATTGTATGTAGATGGAGAAATAGCCAATCCGAAAGGTGCATTTAATGTATATGAGGCCATTGTGAAATCATTCGTGTCGCTCCATTCACTTACATCTCCAGCAGAATTCCATATCCTCATTCTCCAGTAATACTTGGTTCCATCAAGAGTTAGAGCATTCCCTGCGTATGATATATCTGGAGTTCTGTTGTTGCTAAAAACTGGTGTAGAGAATGTCTTAGCTCCACTATCCCAGATGCTTGTTCCCGTAAACAACGAGCTAGTATTTACTTGAATTTGATATTTTGTAGCAGTACTTGTCAAAAGTGCAGAAAACTTTGGAAGAACGCCCACTATCCCAGATGGATTTATACTATCATTTGTTTTTAAAACTGAAGGAGAAACAGGACTTTGGCTCAATCCAGTTGTTATAAAAGTTTCATCAAGACTTCCATCACTATTTATGCCTACTAAATTAGGAGAATATGTACCATTAAATGTTGGGAATATTCCACCGGCAATTATTCTACCATCAGCTAGAAGAGATAGTTTTCTAATGTAACATTGTGCACCTGCTCCAAATTGATTCACCATTTGATCAAAAGTAGTATCCAAACTTCCATCACTGTTAAGTCTTGATACAAAAGCGAAAGAAACTTCTCCAAAAGAAATGTATTTGAAGCCTCCTACTATGATTTTACCGTCTGATTGTAATACAGAGGAGTAAGCAACTCGCATTGCTTCAGATTCTGGAATCCCCGTAACATCAAATGTACTATCCAAAGTTCCATCATTGTTAAATCGAACTGTCCCATGAACAGACGTACCATTATATGAGCTTAACATTCCGCTAGTTATGATCTTTTCATCAGGTTGAAGAATGATTGATAGGACTATTTGTCCATTTAGGCCACTACCCGTTTGAGTAAAAGTCGTATCTAAACTTCCATCGCTATTAAGTCTCAAAAGTTTTGACCTAGCAATCTCATTGTATGAGGAAAACTGCCCTCCAACAAGTATCTTCCCATCTTCCTGAGCTACTATGGTATAAACCCCTCCCCCACTTAAGCCACTTCCTGTTTGAACAAATGTGGTATCTAAGCTTCCATCACTGTTTAATCTTAAAAGATATGGTCTACCACTAAATTGAAAGCTCCCTCCCACCAAAATCTTCCCATCTTCTTGAATTGTGATTGAATAGATTGAATGGTCAAAGGTTACTCCTTCTATAACAAATGATGTATCTAAACTCCCATCACTGTTTAATCTCACTAGTATAGGGGCCGAGACCCCATTGTATGAAGAGAAATCCCCCGCAACAATAATCTTCCCATCTTCTTGTAAAGCAAGTGCATTAACACCTCCGTCAAAACCACTTCCATTAGTATTAAAGGTTAAATCTATACTAGCATCACTATTAATTCTTGAAAGATACATAATGCCTCCCATCTCAGACCAATAATTTGCTACTCCTATAAGCATCTTTCCATCAGGCAAAGGTAATATTGAAGAAACAATGGCATCAAACCCAGGGGCAGAAGCTACAAATGTAGTATCCAAAGTATAGTCACTATTCAATCTTGCCAATACAAATATTGACGTCTCCCCATACGAAGAAAAGCTACCATTGAGTAATATTTTACCATCAGGTTGAATTGCAATATCGTAAACACTGTCATTTACACCAAGATATGATTCCATTGATGCAGCATCTAGACTTCCGTCACTGTTTAATACTGCAAAACGCCCTGCAGAGGCCTCATTGTATAAATAGAAGGCCCCTCCTACTAAAATTTTTCCATTTTCTAAAGCTACAATGGATTCAGGTTCATCATTCAATCCACTTCCTTCTTGAACAAATGTAGTATCTAAGCTACCATCACTATTAAGTCTTGCAAGATATGGCGCATTTGTACCATTATATGAATTAAAATAGCCACCTGCCAATATCTTTCCATCTTCTTGTATTGCAAGCATACTTATATGATTTGCCGAGTTACTATCATAGAAACCACTTCCTGTTTGAACGAATGTGGTATCTAAACTACCATCATTATTTAGTCTTAATACATATCGTGCAGAAGTTCCATTATATGAGTTGAACTGCCCCCCAACTAAAATTTTTCCATTCTCTTGGAGTTTGATATCCAAAATTCTGTTATCAAATCCACTACCTTCCAGATTAAAAGAGGAATCCAAACTTCCATTACTATTAAGTCTCACAACATACGAAATGTCTGCATTATCTTGTTTACGCCAAGATACTATTAGTTTCCCATCCTCTTGAGGAACTATAAAATCAGCATAATTGTCAATAACTTCTCCAGCATTAAATGTAGTATCTAAACTCCCATCATTGTTTACTCGTATTAACCCTGAACGGGTTGTGTAGTCTGAGCTAAGAAACATCCCTCCAACTAGCATCTTCCCGTCGCTTTTGAGAATAACAGTCTCAACATAGTAAAAAATGAAATCTCCTAATTGAGAATTCTTAAAGGTTGTATCCAAACTTCCATCACTATTTAATCGAACAAAATTGGACACGGGCTTGTGGCAATATGTGTTAAAACTCCCCCATACCAGTATTTTCCCATCAAGTTGCACTATCGTCTTTGAAACAGGATTGTCAAAACCACAAGGTATATTTGCCTCCTGTGCAAATAAAGGATGATTATTTGCTTTTATAACAGTTAAGGAGAAAAAGAAAAGAACAAAAAATAGTGTTATGAAAATTTTTGTAATGCCAAAAACAGACCTATGATAATCCATATTTTATTAAATACTAATCAATATAAGTATGCAAGCATTTTGCCCTTCCCAACACTACAAGACAGGATATATAATATGCACATGATTAACTCATATACATACAAGCTTACAATCCTAGAGGGTACCCAAGAATATGTTGTAAAAGAACTTTCTTCCAAATATTCTGATATCAAAATACAGTCACAAACAGATACTGATATTGTATTCGAGTCTGATATCTCAACCATTGAAACCTTTAGAAACCTCTACTCCCCTACCCATATTGAAAATGAAACCCAAAGGTTAAATCTTTCGGATAGAGAATGGAGAATTGAATATGTTCCTGCAGGAATCAATCCTTCCTTAGCATATATTATGTGTATGATTGCAGATCTTAAAGACTCCGATATTGTATATGATCCTTTCTGCGGTGCTTCTGTCATACCAATTACTGCGTTGAAATATTTCAATGTTAAACGAGTAATGTGCTCTGATATTAGTGGTAATGCTATAGAAAAGAGTAAACATAATTTCTTTGCAGCTAATATAGATGGAGATAGGTACAAACTTTTTGGATGTAATATTAAGAAAAACAAACTTAGTAAACAGAATGTAGATAAGATAATTAGTAATCTTCCATTTGGTATTAGAGTTGGTAGCCATGAGGAGAATGAAGAGTCATACAAGGCCCTAGAGGTACTCGCTAAGAAGATATTAAGAACAAAAGGTAAGATTGTATTACTTACTCAAGAGAAAGTATTAATTAGAGAAGTGTTTAAGAAAGCGGATTGGAATGTTAAGAGTGTTCTTAGAGTTAATGAAGGTGGATTATTACCAGAGGTATTTGAAATAACTAAAGTTTCTTAGTCATCACCTCTAATTCTGTTTTAGTCTTTTTTAATGGAAAGAATATCTTTCTTTTCTTTTTAAATCCCAAGCTCTTGTAGAATTCTATTGCGTTAAGTACAGAATATAATTCCATTTCTTTTATATTGTTCTTCTTAAAATCTTCTTCAATATATTCATACAGTTCTTTTCCATATCCTTTTCTTTGTAGGGTAGGATTTACTTGCATCTGATATAGTTCTTCTTCTGAAAGTGAATATTGAGCAAAGCCTACTATCTCTCCTTCATCTTCTACTACTATCCATGAAGAGTATTTAAGTTGACTAATGGTATCATCAATATTTACTTGGCCTAACCATTCTTCTATAACTTCAGGAGGATAGTATGGTGCATTTGATTGAGATATACATAGTCTATGTATATCTACTACCTTCTCAAAGGTTTTTAATTCTGTTTTTTCTGTTAATTGATGAATCATAGGAGATGCATTCTACCACATGGATAGGAACATGAGGAGACAAAACAAATGGGACTTTCACTTATCTATGAAGTTTTCTTTAAATTGTATGAATCTTTTAACCAATCTAACAACTCCAAATCTATATCACTTTCCTTAGTTATTTCTACGAAATACAAAATTCTATTTGTAGATAACTTTTCTACTTTTACAAACCTTTTATTTTTGATTTCATAGTTTACCCTAAAATCTAATCTGATCTTGCCTTTCAATATCCAAACGCCACTGAAAGTATAGTGACTTACAAGGTGAATACAGCAAGGTAAGGCTTCTATTTTTAGTTCTCCAATATTATCTTCTATCGATTTTGTCAAAGCATAAAACAAGCTTTTACTTTTTTCTCCTTTATTTTTAAAATGATTATCTATTGGATATACAACACATGAATGGGATTGATTTGTTTTTGTAAATTCTCTATTACATTTTTTACATGTCCACATGATTTATTATATCAAAAAGAATATAATTTGATATATGAAAAATGTTGTACTTGAATTAATGGTAGATGATATACAAAAATCTGTCTCCTTCTATACCGATATTCTTGGTTTTGAAAGAGAATTTGAAGTCTCTGAGGAGAATCTTACCTTTGTATCCATAGTTAAAGATGAAATACATATATCATTCTTTAAAAGGGAAGAATTTGTTAAAGAAGTCCCCAAATTTAAGGATATGAGATTAGGGGGTTCATTTGTATTGAATATTGAGATTGATGATATACAAAGCTTATATGATTCTGTAAAAGAGAAAGTCACTATTATTAAAGAATTGTACCAAACTGACTATGGTACACTAGAATTCACCATGGAAGATAGTGATGGATATGTATTATTATTTAAACAAAATATATAGATGCCAGATACAGATACAAACAGTACCTTGCAAGGAGAATCAACTCTAACTCCTAATGCACCAATTATCTTTAATGTTGCAAGAGAATATCTTGATGACGGGACAGATGATCCAGCTTATAGAACAGACGCAGAGCTCGAAGAAATTATAAATAATTTACGAAGTAAATCAATTGAACAAGACAATGCTAGTAAACAAGCTACAGAATGCGCAAAAAATGGGTTGAACAATCTTCGAAATAGTTTAGGATTAGAAAAAATACCGTTAGATGCAATAGAAGTGATTTTTCTTAACAAAGAGGATTTTGCTAAAGCATATCAAGATCTTACTGAAGAAGACGATGTCTCCGGAGTTGCTTTTGCCAGCAGTTCATTTAAGCCTGTGATCATTCAAGAGAATTCTGATAGAACATATTATATTGGGGCTACAGTTTTCCATGAATTGATACATAAATATATAGATCTATATGCAAATGTTACGGCAAAGATAAACAACGAATCTATTTCTGAGACACGGAGAGCAGGTGTTGCCGTTCAAAATATCTCTACAGGAACTCAAGTTGGAGAAATAATTAACGAGCTTGGAAATTATGCTTGTGAAAATGGTTTCATTGAAGCGATTTTGAAACTCGAAGAATTTAAATGGGAATTAGAAGAAAAAAACCAACTTTTACGTAATCTTGGCTTTGAACCTGGTACTGATAATTCATTATTTCAAATAGATATCGCTCAAAAAGATAGCTCCGGAGAAATAACAGATCAACCTATACGAATTATGTATGAAAAGAAAAATATTCACTTTAATAAAGAAAATGAAATACAGTGGGGGGAGACATCTTCTTTAATGATGCAACTTGCATCCGACTTGAGTGTTGTTTGCGGAGAAATAGAAGGAAAGTCGTTCATGAAATTTTTGATAGAGTGTAAAAGGGATCCACAAAAGCAAAATACATTAAGAAGGCATATTGATGAAAAAATATCGAAGGGTTTTTATACAAAACTTCGAAGACTTGAACAATCTGGCAATAATATCGTGGGTCTTATACACGAAGTTCAAGAAAAAAGGTATGGGATAGAATTGAGCCTTATACAATAGACAATTTGGACGATATTGGGATCGAACCAATGACCTTCGCAATGTGAATGCGATGCTCTAACCAGCTGAGCTAATCGTCCATACAAACATTGAGAATTATACCCTATTCCTGTCTTGGTTGCGTAGTATCTTCCTTCTTTTCTTCTTCATTAGGTACTTCAGGAACAGAAGGTCTAAGAGCTAACCACATAAGACCAAGAACGATTAAAACAACAGGCAAGCCTATTCCAATCCATATACTTCTTGCCGCAAAACCACCTAGTATTCCTACTAAGATACTACCAATTATAACAGCAGCTACAGTTTCAAATTTCATAATTATATATACCAAAGTTATATATATTTAAATATACCACTTTAAGAGATATTACTGTAGATATTTAAGAGATGTTATTCTCTTTCAACCATTTTCCCACATCATTCCATAATTCATTTTGCGGGATTCTCAATATACCCTCATTCTCACACTTAGCTATCGTCTTTTTATCTTCCATAAATGTAACAATCTGATCTAAAGGTGTACCCTCCCCAGATGCTTCTTCTAAAACCAATCCTTTATTATCCCATACGAACGTTTTAACTTGATCTTTATCTATATATGTCACACATTCCCTAAGCACTACTTCTCGGTTCTCCTTACCATTCATCAAATTCAAAAAATCTTGTGCTGTAAACCATCTGTTTACAGATGCCATATATGACCCTGGGAATCCATTTAATGCCGTAAACATCCAACCAGAATCACTTACAATCAAAGGTTGTTGAACCTTTTCAAAAGCTTGGGTAGCTTTAGATTTAGAAATCTCAATAACATCATCTAGCTGTAGTTCTACAATACCATCTACTTTTCTTCCTTCAATACTAACTCCAAAAGGTTTTAGGTGGTCATTTGCAGTCGCTACTTTGTGTTCGTTGCCGGTAATGTATAGGAGCATGATTCTTTAATATAAAATTAGTTAGCAAACATATCTTGTCTTAACAAATTCTCTTGTACTAGCATCCGTATAACCTCCTGGGCACCAGGAGCAAGTTTAAGAGACCCATCTGTAATCCTACCTACCACTTCTTCTAATGAGATAGGGAGAATCTCTCCTACTTCTTCATTCCCAATAACTGGAATCATATCTGTTTTACCAAAATATACATATATAAATTCTCTCTCAAAACCATAATCTACTTTATACTTTTTTACAAAATGTATTGGAGCTTCTAAGCATAACTCTTCCATTAACTCTCTTTGAGCAGATTCTTTTGGATCTTCTTGATATCTAATATGCCCAGCTGTAGTAACAGTTAAGAGATCTGGAGAAGTATCTTTGGTATGGGATCTACGAGTTAAATATAGTTCTCCTTTAGAATTAATAATATATACATGAGAATTCCTATGCCATGGTTTTATACTCTCATTATGACATTCCTCTCTTCTAACACCTTCAATCTCTACATCATTTTCATCTACATGGGAAAGTAATTCTTCCTTAGGATCTGTGGTTAGGTCATTGTAATAGTTAGTCATGACTAACAGTATATCAGAGATGATAAGGAGGAGAAAATAGACGACATAGGGATCGAACCTATGACCTTCTCGGTGTAAACGAGATGCTCTAACCAGCTGAGCTAGTCGTCCATAACAATATGCCGGGGACAGGAGTTGAACCTGCAAGGGATTTTACTCCCACTACCACCTCAAGGTAGCGTGTCTGCCAATTTCACCACCTCGGCTTAACATATGCATGATTCTACCAAACTATATACCTAAAGACAATTACCTAATCCTCTGCTAGAATAATAGAATAATATAGAAAAGATAGAAATATGAAAATCCAAAACATACACGCAAGAGAAATATTAGATTCAAGAGGAATACCTACCATATCAACAGAAATAGAACTATGGAGTGGAGATAAAGGAAAGGGAGAAGTCCCATCAGGAGCATCCACAGGAACAAATGAAGTTTTGGAATTAAGAGACGAGGATGGGCATGTTTCTAAAGCAGTAGAAAATGTAAACACAGTAATAGCAGAAGCTCTTAAAGAAAAAGATTTTACCAGTCAAAAAGAATTCGATGATTTTCTAATAGATTTAGATGGAACTGCACAAAAAAGTAAACTAGGTGGAAACACAATCCTCTCATGCTCAATGGCATTTTGTAGAGCTACTGCAAACTCATTAGGATTACAACTCTATGAATATTTTGGATTGATATATTCAGATAAAGCTTACAACCCAAAGACATTAAGACTCCCTCGTCCATTGATATTGGTATTAGAGGGTGGAAAACATGGAGATTGGTCAACGGATATACAAGAATATATGGTAGCTCCTAAAATGGATAAGTTCAATAGCTTCGCAGATGCATTTAAAGCTGGTACCGAGATATTCCATACCATACACGATGTACTAGAAGCAAAAGGATATTCCACTGGTGTAGGCTTTGAAGGTGCATATGCCCCTAAGGAGATACAGAGTAACAAAGAAGCTTTCGATATTATTATGGAAGGAATACAAAAAGCTGGATACAAACCAGGAGAGGATTTTGAGATAGCCATAGATGCAGCAGCTTCAGAATTCTACAAAGATGGTAAATATATGTTACATAGAGAAAACAAAGTTCTCACTTCTGACGAATGGATGGCATTACAAGAGGAATGGTATGCACAATATCCGATATTTTCTGTAGAGGATACCTTTGATCAAGAGGATTGGAATACATGGGATGCATTTACTGCAAAATATGGGATCAAGTATCAGATTGTTGGAGATGATCTATTAACTACAAATGTGTTAAGAATACAAAGGGCTATAGAAGAAAAGAGTGTTAACAGCGTACTTATTAAACTGAATCAGATAGGTACAGTTACGGAGACTTTAGATGCTATACGATTGTCAGTAGATAACAATATGACTGCTATTATTTCTCACAGAGGTGGAGAGACTAATGATGATATGATTGCTGATTTAGTAGTAGGTACTCCTGCCCAACAGAGTAAGTTTGGGGGGCCTGACAGAGGAGAACGATTAGCAAAATACAATAGACTACTGGAAATAGAAGAAATGCTTTCTGCCTAGGCATAAGTTCCTACTTGTGTTGAGATATATTCTATAGTACAGTTTATCTGTATAATTTTTATAATCCTTTACATGGAAATTATTGACAATATAGAGACACCTTTAGTAGCCACAAACTCTCCTTCTGTTCAAACAAAAAGTCGAAACGCTGGAAAGAGTATTCTGTTTGTCTTTGCATCAATTCTACTTGTTGCGGGAGGTGCATTTGGATACAAGTTATACGCAGACAAATTCATTACAAAGGATAGCTCTGACGAAACAAATTGTAAGAATGAAGAATCAACTACAAGCACATATACTGTAACAGATTCAACAGCCCAAACCTCATCAGAATATATGAAATACCTAACATTTCAAATAAAATATAGCTCGAAATTTCTTGTAACTTCAGACGATATGCTAACAAGTTATAAAAGTCAGGGTGGTTCAGCAGATCCAAGATTGATCCTCTCAACCATAGCTCAACCATTAGGCTCTGTCTCATATGACAAACTCTTATCCCAGAATGATGGGTCCACAATTGCTATTTGGTCTACGATTGGCTACGATAATCTTGAGGAATGGTTAGATCAACCCGGTATAACAGCCCCAGTTACAGTATCAGAAGAGGAAATCGTCTCTGGTGATTATGTTTTTGAAAAAAGAATTATCACTAGCAGCTCAAAAGCTCAAAACTTCATAGTTGCATATCTATCACTTCCAAATGATATCTCATATTTCTTTGAAACAAATAATACAAGCGCTGAGAGTGATTTTGTATCTATTCTAAAGAGCTTTGATATTCGTGGGGATGTTGAATAGTAAAAATACAGTAAATTTACAAATATCAAAATGAGAAAAAAAACTTGGATAATATTATCTTGCATTGGAATATTTTTAGTAGGAATTGTTGTTACAATATTCTTATTAAAAGATAAAAATGGAGTCTCTATTTTTCCTTCCTCTATCTCTGTCTTTCCTCCCTCTAATAAAATATCTTGTATATCTGTTAATGGGAATGACAATCCATATCAAGCTAATTCGCCAAAAGCATATACAATGGGAAAGAAAGTATTAGACGGACATTCCTATGATGGTAGCAACGCAGAAGAATTTGTATACGGCTTAATCAAAAGTAGCGCTATTAGCACATTTGTGCACGCTTCTGCAGATGTATGTTTAACCTCATATCAAGAAAGTGATCAAAAGATAACACTAGGTTACAATGCTCAACAGATTTATTATACAAGCAAGAAAAATGTTGAAATCTATTCCTTCACGGTTGAAATCAATCGAATAGACAAGAGTATTACAATTAAGGGTGAATAATTCTCTGAATGCTTTAAAGAGATAGCCTAGGATCTCTATCCACTTTTCTAATCTCACCTACCTCAGATATATACTTACCATTGAGTATATTAAAATATGCACTAACCCCTACCATCCCTGCATTATCTCCTCTATACTCCTGTTCCGAATATATATATGTAAGTCCATATGATCTAGCTGTATTCCCTATCTTCCTCACAATCTCCTCACTATTAAACACCCCACCTCCAACAAACAAAGTTTTCACCCCGGGGTTAGATTCTACCGCTATTTTTAGTTTAAGATTTAAAGAATCAATAACAGTATCTAAGAAACCTCTACAGAAATCATATACCCATTCCTTGTCTTGTTTACCTTCTTCTCGCAATTCTTTTGTCTTGTACAAGGCCGCTGTCTTAAGCCCAGAATAACTAAAATTCATATCACCACTATTCTTCATAGGTATTGTAAACTTAATATTCCCAGATACTCCTTTCTTCGCAAATTCACAAACTACTGGACCACCAGGGTACCCAAAGTTAAGTATTCTACCAACCTTGTCGAAAGCTTCACCTACCGCATCATCCAATGTTTCTCCAAGTTTTTTGTAATCACCTATTTTCTCGACAAGTACTAATTCCGTATGCTTACCAGATATCAATAACGCCAAAGCTGGAAAAAGTTTTTCAACCTCATTCATATCGCCAGGTACTAACCCATTCCCCTTTGTATTAAGAGATAGTCCAGAGAACATATGCCCTTCCATATGGTTAACAGGTACAAATGGTTTGCCATATTTAATAGCTAATTCTTTCGCAAATGCTAAACCCACCTCTAAATCAATTGCCAACCCAGGCCCATATGTAGCGGCAACATAATCAACATCTTCAATCTTGATTTTTGCCTTCTTCAAAGCTTCTTCATATACCATTGGGATATTCTTCTCATGCTCTCTTCTAGCAATATCTGGAACAACACCACCCCACTGAGCATGTATTTCTACTTGAGATGAAACCACGCTAGAGAGTACCTTACGCCCTTCTAGGATAGCTACTGAGGTATCATCACAACTAGTATCAAACGCAATTATTATTGGTTCGTTATGCTTCATATATTTCAATATTCCTTTCTTCCAATGATATATATTTAATCACTACCTTGTACATAGGGATATCCATATTGTCACATAGCGCAGCAATCTCTTGGTAGAACTTGTCTGCCCATTCTATGACTACGATATTTCCTTGTTCTAGATGTTGTATTAATCCTGATTTTTCCAATTCGTTATTCTCTAATCTCCATGTATCCATATGGGCTAATACCTTTTTGCTTCCATTTCTCATATATGGGTATTCATTAATAATGGTATATGTAGGAGAGTTCACTATCTCAGTAATATTCAAACTTTGAGCAATCCCCTTAGTAAATTGTGTTTTCCCTGCTCCAAGTTCTCCACTTAGTGCAACTACAATTGGCATATCTGCCTTAAGATATTTATCTGCAAATTCTTTTCCAAGTTGTATTGTCTCTTCAGTTAACTTTGTCTGTTTTTCTTCAATCTTTTCGTTTTTTACCAAAGCATTTTCAAATTCTAATTTACCTTGTCTCAAAACCGAGAGTTGATTCATTGTGGTATCAAGTACTGTTGATGGTGGATTTTGTGGCAATGTGCCAGCATCTAAAACCAGATCTACTAAATCTTTACTTTTCTTTGGTAAATCCTTCATTAATTGATCAATATTGTATGGAGCGGATTTGTAGGAAACATTGGCAGAGGTAGAGGTTATCGGTTTTCCAAAGGCTTTGATTACTTCTAAGAGGTAATCGTAGGCAGGATATCGGACTCCAACAGCACCTTGAATTGATACTACTGGGGGAACTAACTCTCCCTTGCTCATAGATATGACTGTAATTGGTCCAGGTAAATAGTTCTTGTACAAGTTATCTGCCATCTCATTTATCTTCACATACTTTTCTGCCATTTCTCTTCCAGATACCGCTATAGATATTGGTTTTGAGCCTCTGAATTTTTTGTAATCAAGCAATTTTGCAAGTGCTTCAGGATTAGTTGCATCACATCCAAGACCATAACAGGTCTCACAGGGAAATATTAAAAGGCCTCCGTCTTTAAGTATGGAGACCGCCTTTTTGATTGATTCTTCTTTTTTCTGATTTATGTCTATTCTAAGCATGGTATAATTATACTAGGAATATCGTAAATACGCACTATTCCAATACTTTTAAGTTGTTATTACTACTACAATGAGTTTATTACATTTTACAGATGATTCTTTTGAAAATGAGGTTTCAAAATACGATGGCGTTGCCCTTGTGGATTTCTGGGCACCATGGTGCGGTCCATGCCAGGCTTTAGGTCCAGTTATTGAGGAAATTTCAAATGAATATGAAGGCAAAGCTAAGGTTGGAAAAGTGAATGTCGATGAAGAAAGAGAAGTTGCAGAGAAATATATGGTTATGAGTATTCCTTCTGTGATGGTTTTCAAAAATGGGGAATTAGTAAATACCCTTGTTGGTCTAAGACCAAAGGAAGATTACTTAGATGCTATTGATTCTGTTTTGTAGTATTCAGAGAATTCTTTTGATACTTTGAATTGATTCTTACCCGCTTCTTTAGCTTGGTAAGTTGCGCTATCAGCTTTAACCACCTGATCGTAAAAAGCCTTTTCAAATTCTTCGGAAGTTTTTGATTCTGTTAGTAAATCTGCAATTTTAAAAATATGTACTCCAACAGAGGCTGTAGTAGAGTTCTTTTTCCCCTGTTTTTGGAATTCAATGACTAACCTCTGAGCTAATCCATATGCAGAGCTTTTATTCCCAGAAACTTCTTCAACAATGACAGCAAATTCATCACCACCTACTCTTGCAACTATGTCTCTTTGTCTAACTGTTGAAACTAGGATATCTACAATGGAGAGAATTGCTTCATCACCCGCGACATGTCCATATGTATCATTAATTCTTTTTAGATTATCTAAATCTACAAATATTATTCCGATTCTTTTTTCTGGATCACTAAAGGAGATGAGCTTTCGAACTTTTTCAAAAAGTCCATGCCTGTTATATGTCTGCGTTAGAGGATCTTTTTCAGAGAGATTGAGTAATCCTTCTACATATCTTTCATATTCTACTTCCCTTTGTCTATTTGAAATGAAAAATCTAATGAACATATATATGTTTTCTTTGTATTGTGCAACATCTACATCAACATACTGATTTATTCCAAATTTCTCATTTATTTCCATGAATTTCTTTTTACTGTTGAATCCCATTGATATGGCTCTTTTAACTCTGACCTTTTCTTCAGGGGAGAATAACCCATACACAGTCTTAACATTGGAGATATCTAACTTGTTTCTTGTATTTAATACAATTTCTAAAATATTTCCTTCTTTATCTATTCGAAGCAGTACATCAGATGTGAACAGGGAAAGTATTTTTACATATTCTTTCATATGGGTAATATATTACCACATGAATAGAGGAATTGTCATTTAAATGATAGTTTGATATACTCTTTGACGAAATATGGAGTGGTAGCTCAACTGGTTAGAGCATCTCACTGTCACTGAGAAGGTTGAGGGTTCGAGCCCCTTCCATTCC
>Ga0079306_1000380_pt1 | contig 42663 bp, 45 predicted proteins | sample Methanotroph_Enr_FD_79181 | JGI IMG/M metagenome (GOLD analysis project Ga0079306, IMG submission 79181) | Enriched soil microbial communities from Old Woman Creek wetland in Ohio, USA - Methanotroph_Enrichment_5 | ecosystem: Environmental > Terrestrial > Soil > Wetlands | place: USA: Ohio... | reverse complement strand
GATGTGTCTTATTCTTTGTTCCTTTTGGTCTTCCCATTTTAGAGACCTCCTTTGTTTCAACTATAACAAAAAGTAGACTTCCCCTTTTTTTTTGGTTGTCTACTTTTACGTTACAGGTTCACCGCACCGGCGATTCTCTTCTTTTTTTTATAGTTTTTCGCGCCAGCCGGGAACGAAATGCCCGCTTCTCAGCATGGCGATTTCTTCCTTATAGGGCGGTTTTTCGCCGACATACGGCGTTTCCAGAATCTTTGGGATCTGGGCCAATTTGGGATGATGGACATAATGGTTGATGACGTCAAAACCGATTTCGCCATAACCCAGATTTTCGTGACGGTCTTTATGAGCGCCGCGCACGTTTTTGCTGTCGTTAATATGCATGCATAAGAGTTTGTTGAGCCCGACCACGCGGTCAAATTCTCCAAGAACGCCTTCGACGTCCGTGACGTCGTAACCGGCATCAGAAATATGGCATGTATCAAGACAAACACCAAAACGGTCTTTTTGGTCGACATGATCGAGGAGATAACGGATTTCTTCGAAGGTCGCCCCGACTTCGCTGCCTTTTCCGGCCATCGTTTCTAACGCGATTTTAACGCGGGTATTATCGCCATTCATGACTTCGTTGAGGCCCAAAACAACTTGTTTCAAACCAAGGTCAGTACCCGCTTGGACATGGCTGCCAGGATGGAGCACTAAAATACCAAGGCCAAAGGCCTCAACGCGGCGTAACTCTTCTTTCAGGAACTTGACGCTCTGGGAAAAAAGTTCTTGGTTGAGCGTGTTGCCTAAGTTGACGATGTAAGGTGCGTGGACGATGATCTTGCTGGGGTCTATACCGGCTTCTTTAAGGGCCGCTTGTCCTTCAGCGATTTTAAGCGCTAAAACATTTTTACGGATGGAGTTTTGCGGCGCACCGGTATAGAGCATGAGCGTATTGGCGCCATAACTGAGGGCTTCTCTCACGGAGCCCAAAAAATAATCAGGAGATTCAAGGCTGACATGTGATCCGATGAATAGCGTTTCCATGTTTACTCGCCTCGACCTTCGCCTTTGTAACGTTCAACTTGGCGTTTACGAATATCGTTCTTAATGATTTTCCGACGGTGATGTGATTTCACTTTTTCGACGGCTTTGCGGACTTTTTCTTTGTAGCGCGGCTTGACGGTTTTCGAACGTGTTTGGCTGACGGCCTTACGGATTTCCTTTTCAAGCTCGCCGGTCTTTTTACGGCGGAAAGTGGGTTTGGTTTCCAGCGCTTTGCCACCGGTAATCGCACCATCTTTCATGACCAAATATTCGAATTTAACGCCTAAATCAATTAGTTTTTGAACAGGAGCTGTATGGTCATTGTCGTAGAACGAGAAACAGTTGCCTTCCTTGCCGGTACGGCCGGTACGGCCAGCACGGTGAAAGTAGAATTCAAGGTCTTTCGGGAAGTCGATGTTGAGCACGTCGCTGACATTGAGGACATCTAAGCCACGGCTGGCGATATCGCTGGCGACGACGATGGAAAATTCATTGTTGCGGATGCGTCTCATCATTGCTTTACGTTCGCGGATTTCCAAATCGCCGTGAATCACGCCGACGGGATATTTGAGTTCCCTGAGGTAGGAATACATCTCCATCACGGTTTCTTTACGGGAAGCGAATACGAGAAGCAAGTACGGATGTTTTAGTTCAATGAATGTTTTTAGGCATTCTTTGAGGTTTTGGTGACGCGTGTCAATCAGGTAATGCTTCACTTGCGAAGCGGTTAAATTTTCTTTTTGGAGTTCGATGATGTGTTTGGGCTCAACGTAATGTTCCAATGACGAGGCAAGCTTCTCCGGAATCGTAGCCGAGAAGACCAAAATTTGCGGTTTGACAAGGTTGCTGATGATGATATTGAAGTCATTGAAAAAGCCCATTTCCATGAGCATGTCGGCTTCATCGAGGACGACGGTTTTGCAGGTCAGGAAGTTGGCGGCTTTTTCCTGGACGGCAAAATCATGTAGACGTCCCGGAGTGGCGATGATCAGGTGCGGTAAATTGACAAGTTTCTCGAGTGAGCGGGACTTTTCTTCGCCAGAGGAAAGAAGTTGGATACGTAATCCGGGGTAGAAAGTCACGAACTTTTTGGCGAAATCATAGGTTTGTTTGGCGAGTTCGCGGGTCGGGGCTACGACCACGGCTTGGATCTCTTTGGCAGATAAATCAAGACGCTCGATAATCGGTATGAGAAAAGCGTGGGTTTTGCCACTGCCGGTTTCGCTCCGGGCAATCAAACTTTCTCCACGTAATACTTTCGGTATGACGACGTCCTGGATGGGCGTCGGAGATGTGTATCCTTGGCTTGCCAAGGCCGCAACCATCTTCTTGCTTAATGCGTAACTTTGAAAAGATGCCATAGTTATATCCTCAGCGTTAATTATACACGAATGCCAACCTCGCACGGATATGATAAACTGAAGTTGGTGATTTTATGAATGTATTCGTAACGAACCCGCACGGGTATTGCGCGGGCGTGGTGTCGGCCATTAAAGTGGCCATCAAAACGAAAAAAGAAAATCCGGACCGCCGCGTCATCGTTTTAGGCATGCTGGTCCACAACCAAGAAGTCATTGAAATGCTCGCTGCCCAAGGGATTGAAACCTTTCAAGACCCGAAAAAATCATTGAGTGAACTCCTCGATGAAGTCCCGAGTGACGCCTTAGTTATTTTCACCGCTCACGGCCATGATAAAAAGCTTGAGACGCAAGCCACGAAAAAAGGCATCACCTTTTTTGATGCCACCTGCACCAAAGTCACGCAAAATATGAACTTGATCGAGACCGCGCTTGAAACCGGTCGCGATGTCATCTATATCGGAAAACCCAAACATCCGGAAACGATTGCCGCTTTGTCGCTAGGCAAAAAAGTCTTTCTCTATGACCGTTTTATTCCTTTCGATTACAAGCAGATTACGATGAAACGTCCCCTTGTCCTCAATCAGACCACCATTTCTTTTCTTGAACTCGTGAAAATCCACGACGAGATCCAAAACACGATTCCGGATGCCGAAATCATCGATGAAATTTGTTCTGCTACGCGTCTTCGTCAGCAAGCGGTATTAGATATTCCGGAAAACATCGAAGTCATTTTCATCGTCGGCAGTCCAGTGTCCGCAAACACCGAAAAGCTGACGGAAGTAGCCCGCATCAGCCATATGAAAGCCCGTGTCTATCAAATAAAAACGGCCGCCGAAATCGACGACCGGTCTTTAAAAAATGTGAATTATGTCGCTGTCGCTTCAGGCGCTTCCACACCTTTAGAAACGACCGATGAAGTAATCCGGCATCTCAAAGCGTTGTAGTTAGATTACCTTAGGTAGTTTCTCGTGATTGACCGTCACGACTTCCATTAATGGATCAATAGTCAGAATGATTTCACGCATCGTCGGCATGAATATTTTTTCGATTTCGTGGGGCAAGTCGAGGTAGTTATAACCATCAAGGACGACACCGCGTCGGATATGATGTGGCACATCACCGGAAATATAGAGGTCAATGCCTTCCGTTTGAGCGATAGAATAGGTGCTTGAACCACCGCCGCCGATAATCGCGACACTCTCGATAATTGGCTTGCCATTGGCAATCAAGAGACCATACGGGACATTGAGTTTTTTCTTAGCTAATTTGGCATATGCTTCAACTGGCATCGGTGTTTCCAGACGCCCTGCTCTCGCCATGGTATCGCCCACGAGCGGATGGATGTCGAGAAGTCCAAGCTGAGCGGCCAAAGCGTCATTCATGCCGCCTTTGCCTGCATCAAAATTGGTGTGGAAACTCAAAACCGGAATGTTTAAGGCGTACAATTCTTCGACCAAGGCTTTTTTCTTCTCGTCATTTTTTAGAACCTTCGTCAGCGTGCCGTAGATGAATGGATGATGGCTGATGATGATGTCGGGTTTCTCGGATTTGACGAGTTCGAGGAGGGAAGCATCCATATCAAGGCAAAGAAAAACCTTGGATACCGCCTCAGGTAGTTTTCCGCACATCAAACCAACATAATCATGATAGGGTTTAGCTAATCTTTTTGGAAAGGGTTTAGCTAACTTGGCAAGCAATGTTTTGGTTTTGATCATAAGGCAAGAATCCTCTCTTTTTCTTTGGTAAGTTCTGAACGCCGTTTAGCGCTTAATTTTTCAGTGAATAAGACTTCAATAGAGGCTAATCGTTCTGCATATTTTTGTTTGAAAATATCACTTTTCGCTTTTCTCAAGAACGGTCCAAACTCAAGGTCGTTTTCGTCATAAATGACTGGGCCTCGTTCGGCTCTCATGATTTCGTAATAATGCTTTTCGAAAACGATAGCCTCGCTGGTGATGCGAAACCCGATTTTCGAAAGGGAAAAACGCACCAGCGGGACATGGCTGTTCGGCGCCACGATGATGTGTTTCACTTTGTCTAATTTATGGGGTTCTGCTTGAAGAATATGAGTAATTAAATCTCCGCCCATGCCAGCAAGCACCACCGTATCAATAAAGGACGGAAGACGTGTGATTCCATCGGCTAAACCCACTACAATACGGTCGTGAAGATTTGCGGATTTAATGGCTTTTTCTAATCGTTGAAATGGGGCTTTTTTATTGTCAGAAGCGTACCCATGCGAAATGATACCATCGTGGCATAAAGCGAGGATAAGAAGGCCGTGATCAGACCCGATGTCTGCGACCGTCTCGCCCTTGCGCACCATGTCATAGACTGTCTGCAACCGTTCGCTGAGCGACATAGGCATATTATTTATTATCGCGATAGTCGCCCAAGCGTTTGGCACGGGTTGGGTGACGGAGTTTCCGGATAGCTTTGGCTTCAATTTGCCGGATACGTTCACGGGTGACACCGAATTCTTTACCGACTTCTTCCAAAGTACGAGGCCGATTGTCGTCAAGACCGTAACGTAAACGGAGTACGCGTTCTTCGCGGTCGGTCAGGTCTTTCATAATATCGTAAAGCTCATCTTTGAGTAATGATTTAGTCGTAAATTCGCTGGGGGATTGGGCATCCTTATCTTCAATAAAGTCGCCTAAGTGCGAATCATCCTCTTCGCCGATCGGGGTTTCCAGAGAAACCGGTTCAAGAGCGATGCGTTGAATCTCACGGATACGTTCTGGGGACATAATGCCTTCGAGTTTGAGTGATATTTCTTCTGCGGTCGGTTCGCGGCCAAGTTCTTGGACGAGCTGGCGTTGGACGCGGGTCATTTTATTGATGGTCTCGACCATGTGGACAGGAATACGGATGGTGCGGGCTTGGTCAGCAATGGCGCGGGTAATCGCTTGGCGAATCCACCACGTCGCATAGGTTGAGAATTTAAAACCTTTGGTGTAATCGAATTTTTCGACGGCTTTAATCAACCCCATGTTGCCTTCTTGAATCAAGTCGAGGAAAAGCATGCCACGTCCAACATAGTGCTTGGCGATGCTGACGACTAACCTAAGGTTAGAGTTGATGAGTCTTTGTTTGGCTTCTTCGTCGCCGGCGACAATGCGCTTGGCGATATCGATTTCTTCATCCGGTTTCAAAAGATCGACGCGGCCGATTTCTTTTAGGTACATTTTGACGGAGTCGTTGACTTTGACGTCGCCGCTCACGAAGGCTTCAAGATGTTCAACATCGGCTTCGACGTCTTCTGGGGCGATATAGTCGGTTTCTTCGACTACTTCGTCAGTTAAGTCATTCTTTAAATCTTTTTCAATTAGTTTTTCGTCTACTTCGAGGTTCTCGATATCAATGGAATCCTCAGATTCTTCACTGGTGACGTCGATGCCTTTTTCTTTGAAGTAAGTAATCAAACTTTCGGTATCTTCGTCACTCATATCAAAATGAGCTACGGCTTCAAAAATGTCTTCTTGGGCAATGTAGCCCATGGATTTCGCTTTCTTTTCAAAGCGTTTTTTGATGTCGTCTAAAGTTTCGATTTCTTCGTCAATAATCGGAAGCTCGTCCTCGTCTTCTTCATCAGTAATGGTGGCTTTTTTGGAGGAAGCTTTTGGCTTCTTCACGTTTGTGGCTGGCTTTTCAGCCTTGACGGCTTTCGCAGGTTTCACTTTGGCCGGCTTTTCGGCTTTTGGGGTTTTGATGGCCTCGACGGGTTGAACCTCGACGGGCTTTACCTCTACTGGCTTCACGGCGGCTTTCTTGACTTTCTTGGTTTCCATTAATACGTCCTCCTATTTGTTCTTCGCGACGTTGACGGTGATGTCTTTCTTAAATTTCTTCTTGTTATACGCAGCAATGATCCGAGCCTTTTCGATGTCGGTTTTGCCTACAAGCGATTTTTCGAGCACTTCTTTGTCATAAAGGTCCTGTCGTTCTTCGACGATGACCTGATGACACTCCTCAAGCAGCGTGTCAGTGCATTCCGGATGGAAGTTTTCTAAAGAAATGGTCGTGATTTCGTTCTGCATCTGACCTTTGGGGTCCACTTCGCTCTGCGCGAGTTCGGTGAGCAAGGTCGGAATCTCGATTTTTTCGTTCTTAGATTTGTATTCAACGATGAAATTAGCGATGTTGCGATACAGTTCATCATAGAAATACTCGATTTTGGCCTGATAGAAGTCGACTGCGGCCGGATTGCGCAGCATTTGGTACAATACCTCTCGCTCGGCCAATTGGAACTTCCGGAGCGTTTTACGTTCGGGATGGAATTGGGCGATGACATGGTCGTTGCCTTTATCCTCTTTCGCTTGGTTCTCGCGGACCAAATCCTTAATCGTTTCGACCGAGAATCCGCTCGACTTCGCTAAGTTGAGGATATAATCTTCAAGCTCGAGGCGATTGGTCGTGGACACCAGTAAAGGAATGAAGTCAGTAACGAGCTTTTTGCGTTCTTCCAAGGTCTTTAAGGCATTGGTCTGTTTGTAATAATTGAGCGCGAATTCAGCGCGGTCAATTAGGTTATTCATGTACTTTTTAAGTGCGTCGGCCCCTTCTTCTTGAAGGATTTCATCGGGGTCACGTTCATCGTTTTGGTTACTGACGATGCGGTATTTCAGGTGTTCGTCATCAAGTTGTTTGAAGATTTTCATCATCGCGCTTTGGCCGGCGTTGTCGCCGTCAAGGCATAGACGAATCTCGGCCCCCATTTTACGGAGCATCACGATGTGTTCTTTAGAAAGATTGGTGCCCATCAGGGCGACGGCACTTTCGATGCCGACGCGCGACAAGGCATAGACATCCATGAAACCTTCAAGGACATAGACATAGCCGTCATGGCGAGCGGTACGAAGCGCATTATGATAGTTATAAAGCAAGGTTGCCTTATGGAATATCTTGGTTTCAGGCGAGTTAATGTACTTGGCTTCGTCATTATCGACGATACGGCGGGCCGAAAAGCCAACCACTTGACCACTGGCGTCTGCAATCGGGAACATGACACGGCCAGCATTACGATCGCTGAACCCGGAAAAAGAACCCAATCCGGCAATGCCGATGTTCTCAATCGTCTTTAAGCTATGACCTTTGGCGGTCAGGTATTGAATAGTTCCTTTTCCGTCTTGAAGCGCATAGCCGAGCTGATACTTGCTACGCAAGGGTTCATCAAGATTCCGGCTGTTTAAATAGTCGAGCCCCGCTTTTCCTTCGGCGGTTGAAAGGCCGTATTGATAGTAAAGGGTAAGGTCATTAATGCACTTGTATAAGGGTTGTAAAGCTTCGTCAACGGCGACAACGCGGCGGTTTTCCATCAGTCTGGGATCCGAGAACCCGACCAAATTGGCAACCTTTCGGATGGCATCGCCAAAGGCGATCTTTTCATAGTCTTGAACGAATGAAATCGCAGTTCCGCCATGACCGCAGACGAAGCATTTGAAGATTTGCTTCTCTTTACTGATCATCAAAGACGGATTTTTATCGTCATGGAAAGGACAGATGGCCACATAGTTGCGGCCTTTCTTAATGACGTTGATGTAACTAGAGATGACTTCGACAACATCCGCTTGATGTAGAACTTCTTCGACTAAACTTTTATCAAACGCCATAGCCATCCCCTCCTTTATTCGACTAGATAACTACTAACTTTGAACTAATAAAACACTTTAATGGTCAAATAGCTGATTAATTCGTCAATAGGCATGCGAATCTGTTTCATGGTGTCGCGTTCACGGATCGTGACTGATTGGTCACCGCTTGTATCGAAATCAATCGTGATACAGAACGGGGTTCCGATCGCATCTTGACGGCGATAGCGTTTGCCGATGCTGCCGGCTTCGTCATAGGTGACGCTGAAATGCTTGCTCAGGATATTGACGACTTCTTTGGCCTTATCACCGAGTTGTTTACTCAAAGGTAAAATCGCTGCTTTATAAGGCGCTGCAGCAAAACTTAGGTGCATAACGATACGCATATCGTTCTCTAATTGTTCTTCATCATAGGCGTCGCAAAGCATCATTAACGCTAAGCGATCAAGGCCTAAAGAAGGTTCGATACAATAAGGAACATACTTTTCATTGGTCTCCGGATCTAAGTAATCAAGCGGTTGGCCGCTGAATTCAATATGACGTTTCAAATCATAGTCCGTGCGATCGGCAATCCCCCAAACTTCGCCCCAACCAAAGGGGAAAAGATATTCGATATCGCTGGTGGCTTTTGAATAGAAGGACAATTCAGCTTGTTCATGGTCACGGAAGCGAAGATTGTTCTTTCTTACTCCTAAGGAGTAAAGGAAGTTCATCGCATAGTCTTTCCAATAAGCAAACCACTCTAAATCAGTATCTGGTTTACAGAAGAATTCCATTTCCATCTGTTCGAATTCACGCGTGCGGAAAGTAAAGTTCCCAGGAGTGATTTCGTTACGGAATGATTTACCGACATTGCAGATGCCAATCGGCAGTTTACGTCTGGTTGTGCGCATAACGTTGCGGAAGTTGACGAAGACGCCCTGCGCTGTTTCCGGACGGAGGTAAACCGCTGATTTACTATCCTCAGTGACACCAATATGGGTCTTAAACATCATATTGAACTGACGGATATCAGTAAAATTGCTTTTGCCGCATTTCGGGCATTTTACATGGTGTTCACGGATAAAGGCGACCATCTGTTCGTTGGTCATGCCACCGACATGGGCATCCGGATACTCATCTTCGATGAGCTTGTCAGCCCGATGACGGGTTTGGCATTCTTTGCAGTCAATTAATGGGTCAGTAAAGGTCGCAACGTGGCCAGTCGCTTCCCAGACGCGCGGATTCATTAAAATGGCGGAATCAATCCCAACGTTGGTCGGGCTCTCTTGGACGAATTTCTTCCACCACAGTTTTTTTAGATTGTTCTTCAGTTCGGATCCTAAAGGTCCGTAATCCCAAGTGTTGCTTAGGCCACCATAAATTTCCGAGCCTTGATAGACAAAGCCCGATGTTTGAAGGTGATTGACGATTTTGTCGAAGTCAAATTTAGGCATTCCATTATCCTCCTGGTCAAAAAAACGCATACGCCTTATCTTAGATGAAAAAGGTATATTGTCAACCTACTATGAGTGTATATTCCAAAATCGGTTATAAATTTCTTTATTTCTTCAGCGAATTAATCAATAATCCATAACTTTTAAGGCCAACGCCAAGCTGGTCAGACGCATAGACTGTGAATTCATCGAGAATGACTAAAGCTTCTTCTTGCGAGAAGGTCACGCGTTTGATTTCATCAGGTCCCACCATAAATAAATAGCGAATTATCTTGAGATAACGGGCATCCCGTGCCTTCATGCTTGTCGCGTCAAAACAGTTTTGGCAGACAAAGCCACCATCAGGATAGCTGACCGTGACGATACCTTTGGTCTCACCGCAGAAAACGCAGTGTTGGACTTCAAGACCGTACCCAGCCACTTTAAGGACTTGGGCGTAATAAACGAGCACGATGGTCAAGACGTCAAACCCCGCTTCGATGGCTTCAAGGGATTGGAGCGCGTATTCATAAATAGCCGAGGCATCTTCTTCGCCCGTGGCTTTTAGGGTCAACTCACCAATAAAAGAGAGGGCGGCTAATTTATCTAGACTTTTAAACGCTTCGTTATAGCCCTTAATTAGGGTTCCGTTTTTCAAAGATAATGACTTTTCTTTCGCATCGTTGAATTCAAAACGTGAGTAGGCGTATTGAGTTACGCTGGCCGCGTTTTTACTGTCGATGCTGAGTACCCCACGCGCCAAAAAAGACATGATTCCGTCCTTTGTTAAGACATTAACCATCGCATCTTTTTCTTTGTAAGGCGTAATCCGGATGACGATGCCTTCGATTTCCATTTATTCGTCGCCTTTGTAACCGAATTCCTGAAGCGTTTTGGGCGAATCGCGCCAGCCTTCTTCAACGCGGACAAATAACTCGATGTTTACTTTGCAGTCGAGTAATTCTTGTAAGTCGGCACGGGACTTGATCCCGATGCTTTTAATTTTCTTGCCGCCCTTGCCGATAATGATTCCTTTTTGCGATTCTTTCTCAACGATGATCGTGGCAAAGATATCGGTTTTTTCTTTCTTCGGGCTGATTTTTTCGACGGTCACGGCGATAGAATGCGGCACTTCTTGTTTGGTCAGGAGCATCACTTTTTCGCGGATGATCTCACTGATGATAAAAGATTCCGGATGGTCCGAATAGACGCCTTCGGGGAAATATCTCGGGCCTTCGGGCAGGATAACAATGATTTTCTTCACTAACTGATCAACATTAATGTTGAGCAAGGCGGAAACTTCAACGATTTCGGCATTCGGGAACGCCGCAAGGTATTTGGCTTTGAGGTCTTTCATCAGTTCGGCAGTTGAAACGTCGATTTTATTGAGGATGATGAAAACGCGGCCCTCAGTATGGAAGTGATCAATCAAAAATTGGTCGCCTTCGCCAAAGGGGATGCTGCTGTCGACGATGATCAGGGTTGCCTCGACGTCCTTAATGGACGAAAAGGCCATCTTATTCATGTACTCGCCTAACTTATAATGCGGTTTGTGGATCCCTGGGGTATCGACGAAGACAATCTGGGCGTCTGGACTATTAAAAATGCCCTGGATGTTGGTCCGGGTGGTCTGTGGTTTTGGTGTAATGATCGATATCTTCCGTTGGCAAAGAGAATTTAACAGCGTTGACTTGCCGACGTTAGGACGGCCGATGATGGCGACGAATCCGGACTTCATCGGTAATGCCTAAAGGTCGCTTTCTTCGAAAGCGTATGGAAGTAATTCGGCGACTGTTTTCTGAATGGATTCATTTTTGAGGTTTGCCATGATGATGGGCGTCTCTGGATTGAGCAGTTCAGACATCACTTGGCGGCAAGCACCGCACGGCGAGACTGGACGTGGCGCGTCAGCGATGATGGCCATGGCAACGATATCGTTTTTGCTTTTGCCATGCATGACGGCTTCAAACATCGCGACTCTTTCGGCACACATCGAGAGCGGGTACGAAGCATTTTCGATATTGGCGCCATGGAATACAGTGCCGTCTTTGCATACAAGCGCAGCGCCTACGGCGAACTTTGAATAAGGCGAGCGCGATGAGGCACGGGCTTTCTTGGCTTCCAAAATCAGTTTTTCGTTGGTCATATGAGGGAATCCTTCTTTCCTAAGATAACATCTTGTAGCGCAAACATCTTTTTTTCGTCTTCGGGTACTTCGTGATTGTAACCGAGCAAATGCAGTAAGCCATGGACAAAGAGGAAGCTGATTTCACGCTTGTCACTGTGGCCATAATCTTTAGCCTGAGCGAGCGCGCGGTCAATCGAGATCAGAATAACGCCTAGGTCATGAAGCTCTGAACCTTTGATGGCCACTTCTCCTTCGACCTTGTCGTCGAAAGCAAAACTGATGACATCGGTGGGTCGGTCCACATGGCGGTAGTCGCGGTTCACTTGGTGAATCGTCTCGTCATTGACGAGATCAACTTCGAGGGTAATTTCCCCCGGAGTCTTCAGATGATGAAACGTTTTGAGCGCCAATTCATTGAAAAGGGGTTCATAAACGTCGTAGGAGGCATCGTAATCGTTTTCGAATACTAATTCCACGTCTTTATCCTTTGCGTGTTTATATTCTATCATATTTGCCTAAAAATACATCTTCATTTACTTAAGCTGAGATAACGGTTTCGGGCGTCGCGGATTTTCAGACGCTCCTGGCCATAATTGAAGAGACCGCGGACATTCTCGAGCAGGTATGAAAAGATTATGAAATGGAAGACAAGGTAGTTGACAGACGCGACGCCGGAAAGCGCCATCGATAATAAACATCCGGCCAAAAGAATAAAGTAGGAAACATACTTTTTCGTCTCGTCCAAAAGCGCATAACGATAGGTTCGTTTGTTTAAATCAATCAGATCAACTTCCACCGGTTGTTTCTTTTCGAGTTTTTGCAGGATTCCGCTTTCGATCTTGGCCATCCCGCGTGCTTGTTTTCTGAAGCAAGGGTTCCATAGGAAGGTCTCCATGAGAGCCATCCCCAGACACCCGATGATAATGAAGGCATTGCCCCACGCATTGAAAGTCATGACGACCCCAATCGCCAGTACCACCGCCAGCTGGCTGACAAATCCCAGTGGCGATAGTATAGACAAAGCTTTGAAATCGTAGAGAAAAGCGAAGTTTGATTTCACCTCAATGGAAAGATGTTTCATGGTAGGCATGATGATCTTATTGTCAAATCTCGCCATCACGCCGAGCAAAAATTTCTTATAGAGCAGTTCAAGCCCGAAGTAAGCCACAAAGAAAATTACCGGATAGAGAAACTGGCTGTCTTCATTGACAAAATAAAGGGCGACCAATAAATAAATAATGCTGAGCAGTTGAAGCACGTGGAGGTAGAAACGTTCCCGTGCCGGAACTGGGTTGCATTTCAGGGCCGCCGCTTTACTTTTTTCCGCATGAGCGACGGCTAAAAGCATCCCAGTAAAAAGTTCAATAAAGTCTTTTGCCGGCATCCAATAGACTCCGTTTTTCGGGTCCATCACTTGCACGCGCGCCTTTTTTACCTTGCTTACGATCACAAAATGTTTGGTTCCTTCGACTGAAAGATGGGCAATAAAAGGTGGCATGATATGCAACGCTTCTTTTTTATCGCTGACCTTGTAACCTTCCATCGTTAAACCATAGTCTTCGCCTAAGTGTGACAATTCGAGAAAAGAATAAGCATGGTGAGGCTCTGGATTCGGAGTATACAGGTAATTTTCGTCGCGGTTGGTCCTTGCAATCAGTATTTTCAGGCAAGCAAATCCGCAGTCGGTTTCTTCTAATTGATGAATAAAGTACATCGTGACATCATCTCCCGTAAAGTAATAGAGTGACGATGCGTGGTTTTGTCTACAAAAAAAAGACCCCGTAGGGTCTTCAGTTTTTAGTAGGATTTACGACGGGCTTGTTCACTCTTCAATTTCCGACGGAGGCCGGGTTTCAAGTAAAACTCCCGCTTGCGCGCTTCTTGGAGCGTACCAGCCTTGTTGACTTGACGTTTGAAACGGCGAAGGGCTTCGTCTAATGATTCGTTATCGCGGACCACTGTTTTTGGCATAATATCCCTCCTTCTGAAGCTAATAGCTTTGACGACGTCATAATTATATATAGCACTGGTAAAAAATGCAATATTATATGGAAAAATAAGTTAAGTTCGAGACGATTAGATGATTTTCGGCCCTGCGCTGGTGCCAATTCGGCTTGCGCCGGCTTCTACCATCGCCACGAGGTCTTCATGCGTCCGAATACCGCCGCTGGCTTTGACGCCGACATTGGGTCCAACAGTCTTGCGCATTAAGGATACGTCATGGACAGTCGCCCCGCCGGTTGAGAACCCAGTGCTGGTCTTGACGAAGTCAGCCCCGGCTTGGACGGCGATCTGACAGATCTTGACTTTTTCTTCGTCGGTCAAAAGGCAAGTCTCGATGATGACTTTAAGAAGGTTGCCATGGCAAGCGGCTTTGATTTCCGATATTTCTTTAAGAAGATACGGATAATTTTTCGCCTTCAGTTGCGAAATATTGATGACCATGTCGATTTCGGTCGCACCTTCAAAGACGGCTTCCTGCGTTTCATAGACTTTGACGTTGGTGAGCGTGGCTCCGAGCGGAAAGCCAATCACGGTGCAGACCTTGACGGCTGAGCCTTTCAATTCATGGGTGGCCAAGCGGATAAAACCCGGGTTAATGCAGACCGAAGCAAAGCCATATTTCTTGGCTTCTTCACATAAGAGAATGATTGCTTCCGGAGTGACGTCTGGTTTGAGTGCCGTATGGTCAATTAATTTATTATATTCCATATTAATTTCCTCTTCTTTCGTTATGATAGCAGTTTATGGGCGATAAGAAAAGAGCCACTGAATCTTAACAAGCACAAAAAAACCGAGCGCGAACTCGGTTTTCATGTTGATTGGTTATTCTGCGCCGATTTTACGGGTGCCGACAACTTTTTTCTCTGCGGGTTTCTTGGTCGCTTTGATCTCGGTGACGGGGGCCGCGGGTTTCTCGGCTTTCTTCACTGTTTTCTTAGCTTTTTTGGCCTCGAGAGCCTTCGCATCGACTTCAGGGACAGCGACGACTTGCTTTCCATCGTAGAAGCCACATTTTGGGCATACGTGGTGAGAGCGGATCATCGTGCCGCAGTGCGGGCAAGTGTTTAAGCCAGTAACCGATAATTTAAAATGGCTACGGCGTAATCTTTTCGCGGTTTTACCAGTTCTTCGGAATGGGACTGCCATAAGTATTACCTCCTAGGGTTCTTCTTAAATAACACTCGAATTATATAGGCATTCGGAAATGATGTCAATAAAATTTAGACATCTTATTAAATTTACTTTATTATCACGATGATTGCTACTGATTTTTACTAGACACTGTCTAAGTTTTGTAGGTAAAGGTCACGATTTTCCCACGTAAATCATCCGGGCTTTGAACATGCGCTTCCAAATAATTGGAGGTATGGCCACGCCACGAGGCCGTTTTTCCGTCGTAGTCCTCAACGATGACATCAAGTTCCTGACCGACAAACCGCTCACAATAATCGGCATGCAACCGGTCTGAGAGAGTAATGAGTTTCCGCACACGTTCTTTCTTTGTCTGAGGATCGACTTGGTCCTTTGACCGTGCGGCGGGTGTTCCGCTGCGGGCGCTGAACGGGAAGACATGGAGTTGCGAGAACTGGGCCTTTTCAATGAAATCCATGGTCTCTTGGAATTCCTCATCGGTCTCACCCGGAAAACCGACGATCACGTCGGTGGTGATTGCGATGTCCGGCACCGCTTCTCGAATTTGGTGAAGTTTCGATAAGAAGGCATCCGTGTCGTATTTACGGTTCATCCTTCTTAGGACGCCGGTCGAGCCACTCTGTAAGGGAATATGAAGATGCCTGGCAATGACCGGGTTAGTTTTGACGAGCTCAATCAGTTCATCTTCGATTTCGCTTTCTTCAATACTGGAAATGCGAAGGCGGTAAAGCCGTGGTTCTTCAGTCAGTATGTCCTTAACCAAATTAACGAAGTGATAGTCTCCTAAATCTTGGCCGTATCCGGCGGTATGGATGCCCGCTAAAACGATTTCAGAGAAGCCAAGATCGACAAGGCGATGGACTTCAGCGATGATATCGTCCTTAGGACGGCTCCGCATTTTACCGCGGGCATAGGGGATAATGCAATAACTACAAAAATTATCGCAACCATCTTGGATTTTTAGAAAGGCACGGGCATTATCGCTATAGGAAGTAACCTTCATCGGCTCGTAATCAAAAAGGCGGGTCATCTCGCTAACGGTGTCAATCCGTTCACGGGCTTTGGTAAATTGTTCGACCAAGGCGGGAATTTCGTTTCTTCGGGAAGTGCCGACAATGATATGGACGCCTGGGATATCACTCACAAAATGATGAGACATCTGGGCATAGCACCCCATCACCACGATGATAGCGTGTGGGTATTTGGAGATAAGCGAACGAATATGTTGTCGTGACTTTTGGTCGGAAACGGAGGTGACGCTGCAGGTATTGATGACCGCCACGTCCACTTCATTGTCAGTTGCTTCCACCATGCCATGGGCATCAAAAAGGTTCTTAAGAGCTTCGGACTCGTAAGCATTAACTTTGCATCCTAGTGTAGTAATTAAATAACGCATCGGTCTAGCCTTTGCGGATTTTGCGCGCTTGTTGGATACTGCCCAGATTCGCTTTCTTGGTCAGTTTTCGATACATCTTGCTGCTAATCAGGCGTTTCTTTCGAAGTTCCTGAATGAAGGTTTTCTTGTCATTGGCAAAGTAGGCGTCAATGACCGGAATGATGCGTTCCATAATATGGCTGGCATTAGGCTGGCGCATCGATTTATCGAAGAGAGGGATTTTAACGTCCAGGCGCCCTTGGTTGTTGATGATATATATGGCTTGATAGTCATAATGATAAAACGCCATCGAGGTTTTATCGCCTTGAAGTTTGACTAGTTTGGTAAAGAAAGAATCAAATAACGCGTAATTGTAAGTCTCAAAAGGATCGATTACCGAAGTGAAAAAGTCAGTTCTGATTTTGTTATAGGGAAAATCGAGTAACTTATCCGCTTCATCACGGTAGATGATATTGAGCGCTCTGGTAAATAACGGGATATAGATTTTATCTTCGCCGTCAACAAGGTACGGTAACCCAAGATCTTTGGTTTTCATCTTGCCACGGATTATATGATGCTTGATAGTCTTGTATTCAAGCATCGATTCATTATAAAAACCATCGAGAGTCGACTCGATAATCTCCTTGTTTTCAAGGGATTTAAGGATGATATTGGCTTTAAAGAGTTCAAATTCATCATCCACGTTATAGAGTTCGGTGAAAATATTGTATTTTAAGAAAAGTTTGCGGGTCGCCAAAAAGTATTTATACTCGTCGCTACGCGCCAAGCGTTGAAGTTTGGTTTTACGGGTCAAGTAATTGTAGAGACGATTGGCCATAATTACCTCTCTAGAATAAAAGCGATGACAGACAAGGCATAAATCGCGGCAGTCTCGCTTCGTAAGATGCGTTTTCCTAAACCGACATTCACATAGCCGTTCTGATTTGCGAATTTGACCTCATTTTCGGAGAAGCCGCCTTCGGCGCCAACAATAATCCCGATGGATGCACCACTCGGAATATTACGCAATATTTCATAGAAAGCATCAGTTCTTCCGGCTTCACGCTCATAGGCAATGAATTGATAGTCAAAGTGGCAAGAGCCAATCTGTTTATAGTCAATGATACGTTCCATCCTGGGAAGGACACTTCGCTGCGACTGTTCGCCTGCTTCCTTGATGATTTTCGCGTAGCGTTCAAGTTTTTTAACTTTGTCTTGCTCATCAAGTCGCACAATCGTCCGTTCGGTCGTTAGGCCAATAATCTCGCTGACGCCAAGTTCGGTGGCTTTTTGAATAACTAAGTCCGTCTTGTCGCCTTTAGCGAGTGCATATAATAGCGTCACTTTATTGGGAAGTTCGTGATCCTCGACGATGGAAGAAACGATGCGAACCTCAAAGGGCGATAAACTGACTACTTCACCAAGATAGATATGACCGTCGGCGGCAATCTCGATTTTATCTAGAGGCCGCATACGCATCACACTGGTGATGTGAAAAATATCGCTCGCGAGGAGCGTTGCCTTACCTTGATGAATTGAGGCGAAATAACGTTGCATTATTTCAAGTATTCCCCGCGGGCATCTTTTTGGTCATGGGGAATCACATAGTAGAGAGCTAAGATGACGTTAAGTAATCCGATAGCGCCATAACAGACGTACATGAGCCATGGTAAAGAAGTCAAAATAAGGGGCAAAGCTACAATTATTCCACTAAATAACAACCAAAAAACTCCTAATTTGATAAAACCTAGATAAAAGAATGGGGCGCCGGTAAATCCGACGCATAAGCCTAAGATCCAAGTAACGAGGCGGCTTTTTTGCTTTGTAAGTTCATATTCTGGTTCCACAGGCGTGAATGTTTTGGTTAAATCGTAACCGGTCTCCATCGCGATATTTTCGAGTGGGTTCTCGACACCACAAATAGGACAAACTTCTGTCCCTTTTTCAATCGGGGTTCCACATTTTTTACATTGATTCATAATCATCACTCCTAATCTTCAACCATTATAGCAACAAAACCTCGTGAGCGACAAAGAAAAATGGATATTTTACAAGCACTTGGCAAAAGAAAAAGTGCTTTGCAGCACTTCATCTTTAGCTTCGGAAGCCGTTTTTGAACTTTTCCCAAACTGAATCGTCTTTGGTTTCGGTCTCTTTGAAGCGCGTCAATAAATCACGTTGTTCTTTGCTTAATTTGGTCGGCGTCTCCACTCTTAAATGAATGAATTGATCGCCGGAATCATTACCTCGCAGGTCACGAACGCCTTTGCCACGGACTTTAAGGATTTGTCCAGGTTGCGTACCGGCCGGAATGCGGACGGTGACATCGCCGTAGACTGTGGGCACATCAATGGTCGTGCCTAAAGTCGCGTCTACGATGCTGATTGGGATCTCAATATGGATGTCATTACCATCACGGGTAAAGTAGGAATGTTTTTCGATTACGATCTCTAAAAAGAGATCGCCGTTGGGACCACCATTCGCTCCACGTTCGCCTTTTCCAGAAACGCGGATTTGCTGACCAGCATTGATGCCAGCGGGAATGCTGACTTCAATATTGGTCTTGACACGGTTGTATCCAGCGCCATTGCAAGTGTTACACTTTTCACGAACTACTTTGCCTGTTCCATGACAGGTTGGGCAGACACTTTCGGTTTCATAAGTTCCTAAAATCGTTTGCTGACGAGTACGGACGCGTCCTTGGCCATGACAGGTCGGACAGGTCTCGATATCAGAAGATGAGCGGGCACCTGTGCCACCACATTGAGAACAGGGTTCATCATAAGTAACCGGGATTTTGACTTTTTTGCCTAAAATCGCGTCCATGAATAAGATTTTGACACGCATGAAGGCATCGGCGCCGCGTTGCGGCCCAGTCGGGGTTTGGCGGCGGCGGGTATTACCACCAAAGAAAGAACCAAATAGATCGCCTAAATCGACATCCTGGAAGTTGCCTTGACCGCCGAAACCACGGAATGGATTTGGATTTTCTCCATTCCCTTGTTCGAAAGCGGCCATGCCAAATTGATCGTAAGTCGACCGTTTCTGATCATCATAGAGGATATCATAGGCTTCTTGGACTTCTTTAAATTTTTCTTCAGCGCCGGCTGTCTTGTTGACATCCGGATGATATTGTTTGGCAAGCTTACGATAGGCGGCTTTAATGTCGTCTTTCGAAGCGTTTTTGCTCAGCCCTAGGACTTCGTAAAAATCACGTTTTGTGGCCATAGCGACGCTCCTTTCCTATGACTGAAGGGGCACACAGTGCCCCCCAGCCACACAATTTTGCTTAGTTTTTCTTCTCAGTGAAATCAGCGTCGATGACATCGTCGTCTTTTTTCTCTTCAGGTCCGGCGGCAGGTCCTTTGCCTTCAGGTTTTTTCTGGTTGGCTTGGGCCGCGGCCATATACTCAGCCGCCTTTTCCAAATCGCCGATCTTCGAGCGAAGCGTCGCCATATCGTTTTTTTCGAGCGCGGCTTTTAATTCGTCGCGAAGCTTAATGGTCTCAGCTTTTTGTTTCGGATCGAGGCCTTCGCCCTTTTCGACTAAGGCTTGGTCGATGCTGTTAATGTATTGCTCGGCCTTATTCTTGAGTTCGACTTCTTCTTTACGTTTTTCGTCGGCATCTTTGTTTTCATCGGCTTCTTTGACCATACGGTCAATTTCGCTCTTGCTGAGACCGGTTGAACCACTGATGGTGATTTCTTGGGCCTTTTGCGAGTCAAGATCTTTGGCACTGACTTTGACAATGCCGTTAACGTCGATGCTGAAGCTGACTTCGATGCGAGGTTCACCGCGTCTGGCGGGTTTAATGCCGTCTAGTTTGAAGTGTCCCAACATCTTATTGTCATGCGCCATCGGGCGTTCGCCTTGATAGACCATGATGTCAACAGCCGGTTGGTTGTCGGCCGCCGTCGAGAAGATTTGACTCTTGGTCGTCGGGATGGTCGTGTTGCGCGGGATCAATGGGGTCATCACTTCGCCCATCGTTTCAATACCTAAGGTCAACGGAGTGACGTCGAGAAGGACTACGTCCTTGACATCGCCACCGACAACGGCACCTTGGATGGCAGCGCCAATCGAGATGGCTTCATCCGGGTTGATTGAAAGGTTTGGTTCTTTGCCCATGAGTTGGCGAGCCAATTCTTGGACCGCCGGCATACGGATGGAACCGCCGACGAGTAAGACGTTTTGAATATCTTTTGCTGTCAGTTTGGCGTCGGCGAGGGCCCGGCGGACCGGTTCTTCGCAACGTTTCAAGAGCGCTTTAGTCAATTCTTGGAATTTAGCGCGGGTCAATTTGGTTTCAAAGCTGATCGGCCCATTGCTGGACATGCCGATAAACGGCAAGCTAATGGTTGTATCCAGTTGGCCAGACAGTTCGATTTTGGCTTTTTCGGCCGCTTCTCTGAAGCGTTGGAGAGCCATCTTGTCAGTAATGTCCATGCCATATTGGAGACGGATTTGGTCCCTGATCCAGTTGCTGATCACTTCATCCCAGTCATCGCCGCCTAAGTGGTTATCGCCACTGGTGGTCACGACTTCGAAGGTGCCATCGCCGATTTCGAGGATGCTGACATCGAAGGTTCCGCCGCCGAGATCAAAGACCAGGATACGTTCGGATTTCTTGTTTTCCATGCCATAGGCCAAGGCCGAGGCAGTCGGTTCGTTAATGATACGGACGACTTCGAGACCGGCAATCTGGCCGGCATCTTTGGTCGCTTGTCTTTGGGCGTCGTTAAAGTACGCCGGGCAAGTAATAACCGCTTTCTTGATCGTCTGACCAAGATTGGCTTCCGCGTAATTCTTCATGTAAGTGAGGATTTTCGCGCTGATTTCCTGTGGGGTGAAGTCTTTGTTGACGGCCGGGATATGAACCTTTTGAGCGGTTCCCATCTTACGTTTGATCGATGAGACGGTGTTTTCCGGGTTGGTGACGGCTTGCCGTTTGGCAGCATCGCCAATGATTTCTTCGCCGTTCGCTTTAAAAGCGACGACCGACGGAGTCGTGTTGTGGCCTTCCGGGTTCGGGATGACTTTAACTTTGCCATCCGCTTGACGGTAGCTGACAACGGAGTTGGTGGTACCAAGGTCGATACCAATGATAATTTCTTTGTTTGCCATAATTTTTTTCTCCTTTATACGTTAAGCGTCACCTTTGACGCTTGCGTTTTCTTCTTTCTTTTCTGTAGCGGGTGTCGTTTCAGGCGCTTTCACAGGTTCGACTTTTTCAGGAACCGGTTGGGCTTTACTGACAACCACCATCGCTGGACGGACCATGCGGTCTTTAAGCATATAACCTTTGGCGAGGACGCGAAGCACTTTGTTTACGGGGCCATCCCCAGCTTCAGCATCGACGGCTTGCATCGTCTTGACATCGAAGTCAGACCCGATTGGGGGAGAGACCTCTTTAACGCCTTCTTCTTCAAGCGCAGTCACTAATTGTTTATAAATATATTCAAACCCGGTCAAATAATTTTTGAGTTCGGGATTGGGCGCCCCCATCGATAAGACAATGTGGAATCCATCGAGTGGGCTTAAGAGCTTTTCAACAAATCCATAGGCACGGTATCGCAAGGCATCGGAATAGCTTTTTTCGTTTTGTTTTCGAAGATTTTCTACATCGGCGAAGGCCATGTAGTACTTATTCTTCCACGCTTCCGTTTCCTCTTTAGCCGCCTTTAAGGCAGCTTCATGGTCGTGCGCGCCTTTTTTCTTTTCTTCTTTTGGGGTTTCAACGGTTTCTTCTTTTTTCTTCTCTTCACTCATTCTTTGTCACCTTCCTTTTTTATTTTTGGCACTTTGAAGTATTCATCGAGGGCTTTTGCGACATATTCGAGGGCGCCGACCACTTTCTGATAGTCCATACGGGTCGGTCCCACCACGGCAATCGTGCCATCGGCGTTACCCGGGATTTTGAAGCGGCTGGTGATGATCGAAACATCGCTGTACTCTTCGCTGATGTCGCCGATCTTGATGGAGATACTGTCGCCATCATGGCTGGCTTCACGGAAGATTTCGGGAGAATCGAGTAATTCAATCATCCTTTTTAATTTATCCGCGTCATGCGCGAACTCGGGCTGTTCGAATAATTCGGCTTTTCCGTAGAGACTGAGACGATCGCTGGCGAAGCGGATAAAGGCTTGCGCGAACGCCTGATACAGCACGTCGTGTTCGCTGACATAATCCCCTAAAATCGGTTTGATGGCTTCCATCTTCTCGACTAAATGGGAAATCGCGGTCCCGCGTAAACGGTCATTGAGCAAGTGAACGCACTTCTCGACATCGCCGATCGGCATTTTCTCCGAGATGACGAAGGTTTTGTTTTCGACATACCCTTTGTCCGTGACGAAGACGGCCGTAGCCGTGTTGGCGCTGATCGGGATGACTTGTAAGGAAACTAAGTGTTCGTCATCGGCGTTCGGGCCGAGAACGATACTGGCGAGGTTCGTCATATGAGAGAGAATCTCGCAGGATTCTTTAATGACTTCTTCAATCGATTGGGCTTTCTTATTCAACATCGCCTGCAACTGCATTTTGATGTCGCCATCAACATTTAAGTTACGAAGTTTATTGACATAATAACGATATCCGGCTGAGGACGGGACACGTCCGCTGCTGGTATGGGTTTTTTCAATGAGCCCGTCGGTTTCCAAAGCGTTCATTTCGCTGCGGATCGTCGCGCTAGAAAAATCCAGATGGTATTCCTCGATGAGCGTTTGGCTTCCCACTGGCGAAGCCGTTTTGATGAAATGCTCAACGATAAGCTTTAAGATTCGGTCGCGACGGTTGAGTTCCATAATGACACCTCTTTGGCACACTCAAACTCTGAGTGCTAACTCTATTATAGGCATCTTTTTGGCACTGTCAACAGATAAGTGCTAAGTTTTCGCAGACATAAAAAAATCATCCAACGGATGATTGATAGAGAGATCAGTTGAGGAATCAGTTACTTCCAATGTCTTCGGTCGATGACGATAGTGTCGGTAATCTTGTCGAAAATGGTCCGTTCCGTATGGATAATCAGCATATAGGCGGCATTGACGATGACCCACGGGAGAATCGATAAGCACATCGAACGGAGAAAAGCGTCACGGTAGCTGATATCGCGGTCGTCGATATGGACTACTTTAGTCCGGATAAGAGCGCCGCCCAGGGTATAACCGTTGGTCCAGCGGAGAATGATCCCGGCAAAGAAAAAATAGTAAACGCCCATCAGCGTTTCGCAGATAATGATCTGCATCACATAGGTCAGGTCCCAATTTTGACGGACGAAGAACCAAGTCCCCACCCCTAAACCCAGACAAATCAGGATATCGATCATATAAGCCAGCAAGCGGCGTTCATAACGGGCGATTTCCATAAGTTGTCCTCCTATTCCTTATATAGATGTAATAAGACGTAATCGAGCAGCATGATGCCGTCATCGGTGCAGCGCACGCGTTCCGGCTCATCAATGAGCAAGCCCTTTTTGACGAGGCGTTCCACTTCTTCTTTATACTTGGCATTAAACTCAGTGTCGAAACGTTCGCGGTAATCGGCTTTGGTGAAGCCGTGAGCCAGGCGAAGTTTCAGCATCAGGAAGTTTTCTTCTTCGATTAAAGGCGTGATCGTTTCTTTTTGGTCAATATAATTGCCGGCAAGGTATTTGGTCAGGTTTTTCGTGTTGGTGTACCGGACGCCGTCGAGGTATCCGGAAGCGCCCAATCCGACGCCATAATATTCTTCGTCATTCCAGTAAACGAGGTTATGCTTGGACTGTTTGCCGTTTCGAGCAAAGTTAGAGACTTCATAACGTTCATAACCAGCGCGACGTAGGGTAGTGAGTATGAGATCATACTGTTCGCGCGCCACTTCTTGCGTCGGTTCCGCCACATGATGGGCGAAAAAGACGGTATGTGGGGCGACAAGCAAGGCATACGTCGAGATATGGTCGACGTTCAGAGCCAACATTTTGTTGAGATCTTCGCGAATGATGCTCAAATCGGTCTCGGGAAGCCCATAAATCAAATCAACGTTGATATTCTTGAAGCCAAGAATTTGGGCCAGACGGACGGTCTCTACGGCCTCTTTTGCGGTATGATGGCGGTTCATCGACGCCAATATTTCGTCGTGCATCGACTCAACGCCTAAACTGAGGCGGTTGACACCATACTTTTGGAGTAAGAGAAGCTTTTCGCGCGTGGCGTTCTCAATATTGGCCTCGACAGTGAATTCAGCACCTGGTTCTAGTAAAGGCGCGACGGCATTTAATAATTTTTCTAACTGCGTGAGGCTTAAAGCGGTCGGCGTCCCACCGCCGATATAGATCGTGGCGACAGGCGTGATGCCATAGCCATGAATCTCGGCGATTAACTGGTCAACGTAGAGTTCTGCTTTTTTCTCGTCATAGAGGAGTTTGGTAAAATCGCAGTAATGACAAAGATGTTGGCAAAAAGGAACGTGGACATAGAGGGCGTTACTTCTTTTTTTCTTCCTCATGGAATTTTTCCATTTCTTCCTTGGTTTTTTCGTCTTCGACTTTGACTAAAACGCGGTCCAAGTCTTCTCGGGCGGCTGTTTCTTTATCGACTTTGACTTCGGGCGTTTTGAAAGCCTTGACGTATTTGCGAAGTAAAAAGACGACCAGGGCCACAAGGGCAAAGAATAGGATGATGACGATTAGCGTAATGACGGAATTGTCTAGGATGCTCGATAGTATCATGATGATTTCTCCTTCCTACCGACGAGGAATGGGCGTATAGATAAACTTGTTCTTGAGCATTTCCTTACGGTAATAGCCTTCATAAACAAGGTGGTCCATTGAAGTACGGGCGGTCTCATAGGCACAGTCTAGATTCTTTTTGTACTGGGCGATAGTATAATACTTTCCGATCGTGCAGTGACGGGCATAGAAATAGGCTTCCCCTTTCTTGAGCCGGGGATTGATCTCCAAGAGGTTTTCTTCAATGCGGGCAGCATCTTTTTCGTCGAGACCCACGGGCATCGTCGGGATGGCAACGCGCATTTCATAGTTGACGGGGTTAACCGAAGGTGAAGACGGTTCATATTCCGGGATCGGGGCGCCGGCGGACTGTTTAGTCTCGACAATCGAAGGCTCTGGTTTGATTTCAATCTTCGGTTTTTCGATGGGCTGTGGTTTCGGCTGTTCCACCACACGTGGCTGTTCAACCGGTTTTTGTTGTTCAATGACGGGTTTCGGGATTTCGACAGGTTTCACCACTTCGATGGGACGCGGCTGCTCGACAGGTTTGACGACGGGCTTTTCCGCCTCATAGAATTCCGTTTTGACGGTGATCATCTCGGCGTTGACGATGCGGTCGAGTAAATCGGTAGCGATCGATTCAGTCAGTTCCAAGACATACACTAATAAATAGGTAATGTCATTCGTCTTTTGGACTTCGCTGAAGACGCGGTTTAACTGCTCTTGGTTATAAGAGAGCAGGCTCTCGAGGTCCAAGATAGCGGCTAAATCATCGAAATCGCCATGGGCAAGGATGTTTTTCATGGTCAATAGGGCCATTTCCTCGCTATGGGAATCGAAGGGTTTCACATAATTGATGAAGTAATAACCAATGACGGCTTTGACGAAGGAACCAAGTTCGCTGTTTTGGGCGAAATCAAGGAAGTTTTCCATCATGTCGGGGATACGTTCACGCGGCGCGGCGTTATAAGTACGGCCGATGACCGCTTTTTGACCGATATCGCCGATTTCTTCTTCGCGGTATAAACCGACGAGTTCAGAGTTGCCGGTGATGATCGAATAAGCATTGGCGTAGAAGTTTTCATCGAGTGGGTCGCGGTAATGGATTTCCCCCGCTCGGAGGGCATCCTGATAACGTTGCAGGATCATCTGGTCCGGTGACAAGGCCGAGATGCTGCTTAAGATTAGGGTATGAAGGAAGTTTTCTGAGACGGCTAAATTATATTTTTTAGCCACCCAGTAAAGGATTTTGGTATAGTTCTCGACGCGAATCTTCGTTTTGCCGGGAGCATTCGGCGCGAGACGTGAATAACGGAGCAATACTTTGGATAATTTACGTTCCAAAGACGTGCACCGATCCATGATGGTCGGGGTCAAGACGATATTGAAGGGCATTTTTTCAATATTCCGTAACGATAAAACGCGGGTAAAGTGGCTCCGGTACGCGATAATATTGGACCAAATGGTGTCGACTAAGGAGGTTCCTAACGCTTTAGAAACTTCAAGTTTAGTCGCATAGGTTTCATCGCTGAAGCGGAGAGCTAAGTCATTGGTAGCCATGTCGGTTCACCTCGTTGCTTTAATATTATCTTGATAGTGCCAAAAAGTAAATGCGAAAAACGTCGAATTACTAATTTTCTACTAATTTATTTTTATGCCTTTAAAAATCGTCGCTTTATAAATAGAATTTATAATTAATCGTCGTCATCCAAGGACAAAACAGTCATGAACGCCTCTTGCGGGACCTCGACCGAGCCAATCGATTTCATCCGTTTCTTGCCTTCTTTTTGTTTATCCAGAAGTTTGCGTTTCCGGGAGATATCGCCGCCATAGCATTTGGCGAGGACGTCTTTACGCATCGCCTTGATGTCGGCACGGGCAATTACTTTGCCGTTAACCGAGGCCTGAACCGGGACTTCAAATTGCTGACGGGGAATGATGTCTTTGAGCTTTCTCACGATCACGCTGGCGCGGTTATAGGCGCCGGTTTTAAAGACGATGGTTGACAAAGCATCGATGACTTCGCCATTGAGAAGGATGTCCATTTTAGCTAAGTTGGATGCTTTATAGTCGCTAAACAGGTAGTCAAAAGACGCATACCCTTTCGAGTAACTCTTCAAACGATCAAAGAAGTTATAGACGACTTCCGCGAGCGGGAGTTCATATTTGAGGACCATACGTGTCTCATCAAAATACTCGAGATCAAGATAGATGCCCCGCCGCTCTTGGCAGAGTTCCATGAGCGCGCCGACATAATCTTTCGGCGTCATGATCGATGCCATGACATAAGGTTCTTGTATTTCTCTGATCAACGTCAAATCGGGAAGTTTGGACGGGTTATCGAGTTTGATCATCTTGCCATCAGTCAAGTAAACGTGATAAATGACGCTGGGGGCCGTCAAAATCAGGTCAAGGGCATATTCACGCTCCAACCGTTCTTGGACGACGTCCATATGAAGCAAGCCAAGGAATCCGCAACGGAAACCAAAGCCGAGGGCTTGCGAGGTTTCGGGCTCAAATTGTAAAGAGGCATCATTCAACGTCAATTTCTCGAGGGCGTCTTTGAGTTCAAGATATTTTTTAGAGTCCACGGGATAAAGGCCGCAGTAAACCATCGGGTTGAGATGACGGTAACCGGGTAGCATTTCTTTGGCCGGATCACGCGATAAAGTCACGGTTTCGCCTGGATGGACGTCCTTGATATCGCGGATCTGAGCGGCAATATAACCGACTTCCCCACTATTGAGGATGTTGCGTTTTTCTTCTCTGGGCGTGCGGATGCCGACTTCGGTTACGAGGTATTCTTTATTGGCCGCCATCAATTTGATGGTATCCCCTACTTGGACGTGGCCTTCTTTGATACGGACAAGAATAACGACACCGCGATAGGAGTCATAGAACGAGTCGAAAATGAGTGCCTTCAACGGCGCATAGAATTCGCCATTAGGCGGCGGGACGTTTTTAACGATTGATTCAAGGACGGCTTCGACATTGAGCCCGGTTTTCGCTGAAATCATGATGGCGTCATCGACCATCAGGCCGATGCGGTCTTTGATTTCCTGCTTAACGAGGTCAGGCCGGGCGCTCGGAAGATCAATTTTATTGATGATGGGAATGATGGATAAATCATTATCGATGGCGAGGTAGACATTGGCGAGGGTTTGGGCTTCCACTCCTTGCGTGGCATCGACCACCAAAAGGGCACCTTCGCAGGCGGCCAAAGAACGGGATACTTCATAAGTAAAATCGACGTGCCCTGGGGTGTCGATGAGATTGAAAACGTAGTCTTGCCCGTCTTGGGCGTGGTACTTCAACGTGACAGCGTTCAGTTTGATCGTGATGCCGCGTTCTCTTTCAAGATCCATAGAATCAAGGAATTGCTCTTTCATGTCGCGTTTTTCGACAGTTCCGGTCAACTCCAAAAGACGGTCGGCGAGCGTGGACTTGCCATGGTCAATATGGGCAATGATGGAAAAATTGCGGATCTTTCTTTGATCGTATCCCATGGTCTCACGCTCCTTCGCTGCGAGTTATTATATCATAGTTTTCTATTAGAAAAAGACCTACTTGAACCATTCTCGCTGGTTTTATTTTTCGTTGTCCCAAAAGTTCCGGGTTAGCTGATCGACATCTTCGGTCGAAGTCACGACCTGGTAGCCAGACCATTCATGCTTGAAGAGGTCACGATACCGCCGCTGCAAGAATCGGTCGTCGATGAGTAGAACGATGCCGCGGTCAGTCTCGCTGCGGATGACGCGTCCCACTGCTTGCATGACGCGGTTCATGCCAGGATTGACGTAGCTGTATTCGTAGCCGTTTTCGCCATGTTTGTCATAGAAATTACGGATTAAATCGCGTTCAAACGACAGCTGCGGCAAACCGACGCCGACGATAATCGCTCCAATCAACCGGTCATCCGTTAAGTCGATGCCTTCGGCGAAAGCGCCGCCGAGGACCGCAAAACCGACCGTCGTCCGATTGGGCTTTTCGCGGAAACGGAGGAGGAACACAGAACGGGCATCGTCATCCATCTCTTGGGTTTGCACGAAGAGATCGACTTTGGCGCCTAGATTCGTCACTGCCAAGACATCGTTTAGGTATTTGTAGGACGGGAAGTAAACAATATAGTTCCCGAGCTTATTTTTAATCGCTTCTTTGATGTAACTGGCTATCTCGCCATAAGTCGACTCACGGTTGGCGAAACGAGTGGAGACTTTAGGGGCCACCATCAGGAGCAGGTTATCAACAGGGAACGGCGAAGGTAGCATCAAAACAGGGTCTTCTTCCGTGCCGCCAATCACACGGACATAATAGTCGATGGGTGACAAGGTAGCGCTGAAAATTACTCGGCTTTTGACTTTACGGAGGCTGGCCCGTAATTGCTGCGAAGGGTCGAGGCAGAAAAGATGCAGCTCCGTGTCTTTTTTACCGCTGCGGGAGATATAGGCTACAAAGGTTTGGTCGAATAATTCCTGAATCTTTAAAAAGCGGTTTGCTTCAAAAAAGAAGTTTAGGAAATCGTCGGTCGCGTAGTTGTTGAAATTACGTAAAACATCCTGCCCGGCCAGTAGAAAGTTAGTCAAGGCGCGGAGAAAGGCAGGCTCCACTTCTTCGATGATGGTTGAGCCTTCCGAATAATCGTTCCGGAGTTCATTGAATAGTTTGGTCAGCCGCTTGTTGGCGGCGCTCATTTTCTTATGTTCGAGGCCTTTGAGGGCTTTCTTCATCTTTTCGAAAGAGTAAGACGTGAGCACGACCGTAAACATGTCACGTCCACGTTCGACGAGGTTATGAGCTTCATCAACTAAAACAATAAAATGGCTGGCATCGGCATCAAAGTAACGCCGCATATAGACCATCGGGTCAAATAGATAGTTGTAATCGCAGATGATGATGTCGACATAGAGTGATAAATCGAGTTGGAACTCGAAGGGGCAGATATTGTTGTTGATCGCGTATTTGACAATGGTCTCGTAATCGAAGGTTTCTTCTTTGAGCAGGCATTCTGTCAATACTGACCTGATTTTATCGTAATAATCACGGGCAAAGGGACATTCGTCAGGGTTACAAGCTGCCCCTGGATTGAAGCATACTTTATCTTTCGCGGTGATGACGATTTCACTGGCTTTAAGACCTTTTTTCTTGATAATCTCAACGGCTTGGAAAGCGGCGTCACGGCCCGAGGTCTTGGCCGTGAAATAAAAGATTTTGTCGTTCCATTCATCCGCAAAACTGCGGGCGAAAGGATAGAGCGTCGACATGGTTTTTCCGATGCCCGTTGGGGCTTCGACGAAGAGGGTCCCGCCTTTAGTCGCGACCGAGTAACTGTACTTGGCTAATTCACGTTGGCCGGGACGAAAACTCTTAAAGGGGAAATCCAGCACCGAGGCACTCTCGTTACGGGCGAGTTTCTTGCGCCACAATATTTGGAAAAACTCGAGATATTCGTCGATTAAGCGATTGATTTCTTTTTCTAGTTCCACGACCGAGTAACTATAGTCCCTCGTCATTTTCTGGTCGGTTCCTTGATGGATATAAACGAGCCTGACATCGATATGGTCAAGATGCTTTTCATGGGCAAACATCAAGGCATAACACTTGGCTTGACCCAGATGCCACCGCTCCTGGCTATTAGCAAATTCGTCGAGGTCGATGACCGTGGATTTAATTTCTTCGATGGTCGAACGTTCGGCGCTTACGATGATGCCGTCAGCGCGACCTTGGAGGGTCACGGAAAAATCATCGACGTCGAAGGTTTCCATCAGCGGATATTCGCTGATATAACTCGCGCCCTGCCGATTTTGGTAAAAGGCGTGGATGCGGCTTCCTTCGGTCATCGAGGTTTTGTTATAGATCCGCGAGTCGATGCTTCCTTGACGAAGCAAAAAATCGACAAGTTGATGGACAGACAAAATGAAACGTCGTTCCATGAAAATTCCTCTAGGTACATTATAATGAACGGCATAAAAAAAGACTAGAATTACTAGTCTTTCATGAACGCTTAGTTGATTTTGGTCGGAATCAGGTGAATATCGCCGTAAACCAGCATCTTCACACGTCTGCCTTCATAGTAGCTGATGACCCCGTATAGGGCGTTCGCCAAGATGAGGAAACTGAAGATATTGAGAACGACGACAAAGAGTGGGCCGAAGAAATAGAGAATGCCGCTGGCAGAAGATAACGCCATCCAGCCAATAAAGTTCAGCAAGCCTTGATTAGCAAACCAATTGTCGAGTTCCCTGTCGCTTTTCTTTTCGCCGTGACACCACGGGAGGAAAAATAGGACATAGGACCAAGCATGGAGATGATCGAATTCGGATGTTTTTGTTTTCGTTACCCGAGTTTCAACGACTTCGGCATCGACGACTTTTTTTGATTCTTCTTCAGTCATTATCATTCCTCAAACTTTCTATTTCAGGATGCGGCCAACAAGGCCGGGGTTCCCATTGATAAAGGCTTTAAAGTCGACACGGTTCCGTCCCTCTTTTTGCAGTTCCAAAATGGCGATTTGACCATTGCTTCCTTGTATGAGAAGGCCCTCTTTATCCGCTTTGACGATAGTGCCTAAAGGAACGGTCGTAAGGGCGTTTGCGACGCGGGCTTTATAAATCTTGATTTTCGTTTCTTGGTCGAATAAATAGCCACCCGGATGTTCGGCAAGAGCGCGCGTCCAATTAACAACTGATTGGACCGGAAGCGCAAGGTTCAAATGCTCTGAGTCCGGTTTAATGAGCGGAGCGAATGTCACGAGGTTTTCATCCTGGGGGGTTCCCGGGAGTTTTCCATCGATATATCTGGGAAGTTCCGTCAAGATTAAATCCTTGGCCACCACTTTAAACTTCTCGACTAAAGAGGTCATGGTTTCTTCGGGGTCAATAACGACCTTTCGGGTCGCATACAAGAGTCCGGCATCCATCTTATCGATCATCTGCATGAGCGTGATGCCTGTTTCTTTAAGCCCGTTGATGATGGCGAATTGCATCGGCGAAGCGCCGCGGAGAGCTGGTAAAAGCGAGCCGTGGAGATTGAGGCATCCATGAGTCGGTATATCAAGTAAACCTTGTGGGACGAGTTGCCCATAGGCGATGGTAACGATGATATCGGGTTTTAAAGTTTTTGCGAACTCGTAATCAAGTCGAATTTTCAGCGGTTGGAAAACTGGGATATGATGCTTGAGAGCAACGATTTTCGTCGGGACCGGGACGATTTCTTTCTTTCGTCCGATCGGCTTGTCGGGTTGGGCAATGAGACCCACAAAATGATAGCCGTCATCAATCATCGCCTGGAACACATAAGCGGAAATTTCCGGGGTTCCCATGAAGACGACGCGGAGTTGCTTTTTATCCATGATTGGCGGTCTCCTTTTGAGTCCTTATCATATCGATTGCATTTCAAGACCCAACTGCTTTACTATAATAACGCATTAACAGCCATTAATTCAATACTCAAGGCTGGATGCGCACGAAGAAACAATCCCGAGGAAATATATATGTCAAAAGTCAAAAAAGAAGGTTACTTCGCTTCCATCAAGCGTCGTGATCCCGCCGCGCGTAACGCGTTTCAAATCTTCATGTTTTACCCAGGTATTCACGCGATGTTCTGTTACCGAATCGCTCACTTTTTCTGGAAGATCCATTTCCGCTTGATCGCCGAGTGCATCAGTTATTGGGCCCGCCACCACACCGGCATTGAAATCCATCCTGCCGCCACGATCGGCAAACGTCTATTCATTGACCATGGGATGGCCACAGTCATCGGCGAGACTGCCATCATTGGCGACAATGTCACCATCTATCACGACGTCACGTTAGGCGGCCGTGGTTTTGCACATGGCAAACGTCATCCGACAGTCGGCAATAACGTCATCATCGGAACCGGGGCAAAAATTCTCGGCAACATCACCATTGGCAATGATGCCAAAATCGGCGCCAACGCCATGGTTTTACATGACGTCGAAGCGAACGCTGTCATTTACGGAATCGTCGGCGAGAAGCAGTAATTCATTAATTCGATAATTTTTCTAAGCGCTCTATTCAAAAGGCGAGCGAAATAGTAATATTGTTATAGGCATATAAGACGGAGAACGGCAATGATTGATTTTATCAAAGACGCTGAAACCTACTTAAAGACCGGCGATTACGTAAGTGCTCGCCGCTGCTATGTTTTGGCGCGCCGTGACGACCCCGATGATTGGCGGGCCTGGTTTGGCCTGGCACGTGTCATCACGCATGATTTTACGGTCGTCGGCGATGGCAATTGGAAAAAACTCGCGGACCGCGCTTATGCCCTATCGGATGAAAAAGGCCGTCTTTACATGAACATGCAAGTCCAGCATTATTTTAAGGCGATTGAGCAATATATGCATAGCAATGAACCGCTCGGAAAGAACGTAGATTATCGAGTGGCCAGTAAGGCGTTATCCGATTATAAACCGGTCCCGCAGGCTAAACACAATAACTGGTCAGAAAGCCGTGACCGCGTTTTTGGAATCATCATGGTCATCTTGACCGTGACAGTCATCACATTGTTGCTTTTGCTCGCTATCCGTAACGCTTAGGGTCAGAATAAGGCCACTTACCTAACTTAGGCACCCAATAATCATTCGATATCATCGGTGATTTTACCGATTTGACCTTTTAAGAAAAGACTTACAAAATATCTTGCGTGACCAATATTAATGTGCTACAATTCAAAAGCGTATTGAAAGAGGAGAATAACATGGCCAATATTAAATCACAAATTAAGAGAATTCAAACGAACGAAAAAGCTCGCGCCCGCAATGTCGCCGTTAAGACGGAACTTCGCACCGCTAGCAAGAAAGTCCGTTTAGCTGTTGAATCGGGAAAAGCCGAAGAAGCCAAGGTAGCCTTCCAAGCCGCCGTTAGCTTAATCGATCAATCGGTGAGCAAAGGCATTCAAAACAAGAAGACCGCCGCTCGCCAGAAATCCCATCTTCAAATCTTAGTCAACGGCATGAAGAAATAGTCGCCCGTTCATTTAAGCAAAAAGATAAAGTAGGCTGGATCTTCCCGCCTACTTTTTTTGTTATCATTTCTACCCGTTAGATAAAGAAAAAGGCCCTTAGAAAGGGTCTATTCAATGAAAGATAGTTTTGCTTTTAATGGAAAATAGCGAGCAGGACAATCACGTAAATCGCACTCGCCACAAAAGCTAAAGCGATAGCCCAACTATTGATGTCTTGAGCTTTTTCGTCATGCACTTCTTTTGCTTTTTTAAGCCCAATACCGCTGATGACAAATGTCACGAACGGAATCACGAAAAAGATAAGCCCGAGAAGTCCCAAAAGGTGAGATTGGCTCATGCCCTTGTCATCGACTTCGTTGTACTCGACGACTTCGCGGAGTTGATGTCCGCAATGGTGGCAGAAAACTTCATTGGAGGTAATTTTTTTGTGGCAATTTGGGCATGTCATAGTTATTTTCTCCCTTGGCGAGTCTTAAAGAATCGCTCTGATGATGGAACTGCTGGAATTGAGATGATTTTCGAAATAGGCCCAGAACCATGACATCCAGGTTCCCATCGCCGGAAGGCCGAATCGGTACATGAGCAAGATGCCAACGATGGCATGGAGGATCATGAGGCTTACAGCTAAGATAAGAGCGATCGTACAAAGGCGTTTAGCGTGCGCATTAGACCACTTTGAGGCAACGCTGAGGCCAATGGCTGCTAATACGATGGAAATGACTGGCCAAACGAAAGCGACAATTATCGCGACGATTCCAAGGGTTTCCGAATAATCGGATTCGTTTTTTGGTTTATCATTTTTGATATCCCTCGCCGCACCGCAAGATGGGCAATAGACATCAGTTTCGGAAATTTCTTTTCCGCAATTTCGGCAAAATGGCATAAGTGATTCTCCTTAGTTTAAAAATCGGCAAGAAACATCTCGAAAGCATAGAAACGGTCTATTTGTCCGCTCTTTATGTTGTAGTCAAGTTTATATAACTTGTCGAGGTAAATCAAGAGTTTTTCATAACTAATGTTTCTTCGAGCGTCCACCGCAAGTTTAACACGATATTCGTTAACACCTAGTTGAGAAGCAATCGTGCTGTTTGAAAGCCCGAGGCTATAAAGGTACAAAACTTCCGACATCAGCCTGAATTGATTCGAAAGTAACGATATCAGTCGCACCGGTTCCTCGTTTTGGACTAACAAGTCACGGAAAATGCTCAAAGCCACATCATTCTTTCCCTTAATAAGAGCATTGCTTATGGCAAAGGCATTTTCTTCGAGCGGCCGTTCAATGAAGAGCAAGACATCTTCAAGTCGGACATGATTCGTATAGAGCGATAACTTATTGGCTTCACTGACAAAGGTATTCGCATCACCCTGGACCCTTACGATCAGTTCAGTGACTGCATCAATATCAATTTTGGTTTCAAGCTTATCGAAATAACGTCTGACATATTCCGGCCAGTTCTCTTTCGATATGTCTGCAAGTTCGTAAATAGTCCCATTCTGTTTGACTAATTTAACGATTTCCGATTTATCATCAATCGTCTGGTTCGTGACGCAAAGAAAGAGATCACTTTGCTCATTGGGTTCCTTGAGATATGCCACAAGACATTTGAAATCTTGTTCTTTTTCGACTTTTTCTTTTTCGCCGCCCTTGATCAAGAAGTAGGCATTGTCAACTACGACGGCTTTTCGCTCATAACCGAGCGGAATCAGTGAACATTCATAAACAATATCCTGGATTAATGTTTCCCTGCCATCAAAACGGACGTAGTTAAAAGCATCCACCGTTTCCAGCCGCTCTTTCACGAGCTTGCTGAGACGATTGTTTATCATGAGCGATTGGTTTCCGAAAAGTATGTAAATCATGGTTTTTTCCTATAACGCTATTATATATTAAAAGGACCATTCTGTGTATGTAATCGTGCCTTCTACATCCGTTCGATGAACAGTAATGCCGTATTTCTCTAGTCGCGCTAAAACTTTCGCGGTGGGATGACCATACATATTCTTTCCAACCGATATGATGGCTTCACCCGGATTGATGGTTTGGAGGAACAAATCCGATGTCGAGGAATCAGAACCATGATGGCCTACTTTCAAAACGTCAGCTTCCAGGTCTGGATGGTCTTTGATGATTTTGTTTTCAATAATGGTTGAAGCATCGCCCGTAAATAGCCATTTCCGATTCATAAATTCGAGGTACAAAACGAGAGAAGAATCATTGTCATCCGATGAGTCATTCATATAAGTATTTAAATTAATAAAATCGAGTCCCCCAAAATGAAGTGGGAAAGTTGAAAAATCACTAACGTAATTTTTAACCCGAAATTTGCTTATAAGTGAGTCTTTGCCACCGCGATGATCATAGTCATCGTGAGTGGTAATTAAGTAATCAATTTTTGATATCTTTTCTTTTTTAAAATATGGGATCAGGCATTCACGGGCAATGTCGAAATTTATGTTTCCGCCAGTGTCGATTAAAACAGTATTTTGACCTTCCCGAATCAAGATTGAGTCACCTTGACCGACATTAATAAACACGACCGAATTGGTTAACGAATTTCTCAACGGCAATGTGGCGAAGATCAAAGAACCCAAAAGTAATGAGAGACCTAATTCAGATTTAGTTTTGCGTTTTGTTTCTAGTCCCAATAAGCAGAGTAAATAACCTAGATAGAAAAGTAAAATAAATAATGGACTCGGACCGCCGGTAAGGACACTCGAATTCAACGAAGAGATGAATGAAAACGAAGTACCGATTGATTCACCGAGAAAGTTTAAAATCGAGACTAAGGGAAACGCAAAAAAGGATAACAATGAAACCAAATACAGAGACATTAAAATAGGTAAAAACACGATTTGAAGAAAATATGATAAAACGTTCAATTCATAAGTAAATGATGCTAAAACTGGAATGAATAATACTAGGATAGAAAGAGGAATTATTATTGCTTTTTTTGTTTTACTCATCGATGAAAAAGCACTTTTCGAAAACATTATGACCAATGGAGTTGAAAAGCTTAATATAAATCCAGTATTAAATACTATATATCTACTAACTAACAAACATATTACTCCTAACGCAGAAAGAAGCTCAATTTGACTGTATTTCTTTTTCCAAGAGATTTCGTTGATATATTTTAAGCAAAACATCCCAAGCACTCTTATCGCTGTAATCTTCACCATTATAAGTAAAATATATGGCATCAAAATCACTATTGTCACCGGCTTGCTCCACTTATCTGGCAGGAACAATCGAAGCAGATAAACCATCATGATTAAAAGCAGGTTAAGGTGAACACCCGAAAGAGAAACGATGTGCATGACTTGGAGGCTTTCCGCATTCCTTATAACTACTGAATCGTAATCTGTTTCTCCAAACAATAAACTATTCACCACCACACGCGTATTATCTTTGAAAAGCAAGCCGAATTCTCGGATTACTATCTTCCTTCTGAAGGGGACCAGAAACAATGTCGAAATCTCCGTAGGATATATTTGTAAAGAGACTCCTTTATTAATTAGGTATTCATTAAAATCCATTTGCGATTCGATGACAGAAAAATGATAGCTGGAAGAAGTTCCTTTTATTTCAAGAAAATCACCAGTTTCTCTGGTGTTGTTTTTCTCATAAATATAGTATTTTGTTAAACCACTTTGATAGATAAAATAGTTCTCTTTCGAATCAACTACAAAACCATCAAAACTTGTGGCAGTTTTATCATATAAAATTGGTATGTTTCCATAGAGAATCCCACCCATCAAAACAACGGCAGCAATGAGCAGGCCTTTTTTCGAAAAGCGCCAAAAGACAAATATGATCCAACCAAGTGCGATAAGTGAAACGACAATCAGGTTGTCATGCCAACGTAACCCAATAAACAAACTGATGAATATGATAAGAGCCGTCATGACAAAGTGATATAGTTCTTCATTTTCTCAAAAGTTGCGTTGCCGATGCCTGTAACTTCCATCACTTCTTCAATATACTGGTAATCGCCATTGTCATCCCGATACGAGATAATGGCGGTTGCGATACTCGAACCAATACCGTTAATTGTCATAAAGTCCTCTTTTTGACCACTATTCAAGCCTACCTTGGTCAACAAATCGCTCGAGCATACATCCTCGGTCGCATATAGAGGGGCAATATAATACGACATGGAATTAATGAGCGGACATGCGAGCATATACGCCGTTTCATCAGCGTTTGCAGTTATTCCTCCAGCAGATTCGATTAAGTCGCTCATCAGCGTCTCGACCTCAAGAACATAGGTGCCGGAACGTGTGACTTCACCGGTGATTGAAACCGTAATGTAATCTTCACTTCCGGATGTCAAAGAGCTGTTCGAAGAAATATTCGGGTCTAGCTTCATGAAGAAAAATATCACGATGAAAGTAACAACTAAAACACCAATAATTATTTTAAACATAAAAAATCACCTCTCCGTATATAAAATAGGTAGGAGAAATGATAAATTTAATCCCCAAAGCAAAAACGACATGAAAAAAAGACACCCGAAGGTGCCTTTAAGATTTAGACTAATTCAATCTTGATAACCTGAACTTGATAAGGCTTTGCGACTTTGACAATCGCTTTATCGCCAACGTGCTTGCCAACAATGGCTTCGCCGAGTGGGCAATCGTTCGAAATCCGGTTATGAAGCGGATCGGCTTCGACTGTTCCAACGATGCGATATTCGAAATCGGAATTGTCAGAGAGATCGCGGACAGTGACTTTCGTTCCAAGAGCAACAGTCTTAGCGTTGTTTGGTGAATCGTCAATGATTGTCGCGACTGCCATGATGTCTTCGATCTCTTTTATACGGCCTTCAACTTCAGCTTGACGAGCTCTCGCAGCATCATATTCAGCGTTTTCGCTTAAATCGCCTTGAGCACGCGCAAATGATAATTGTTCGATGACTTCGGGTCTAATTACGTCGATCAATTGACGTACCTCGGCAGTCAATTTCGCGGCGCCATCTTTAGTGAGAATGACTTTCTGTGTTTCCATGGGGATTACCTCTTTTGATACGTTGATTATTATAACAACTTGCTACCTAAAATACCACTACAAAGTAAATGTCGGAAATTTGGTCTGATAGGCGGATAATATAATTTGACATTAACGCTTCATCATCTATAGAATACTATACTGTATTCTCTTAGTCTTGAATAACGAAAACGACTCTCGAGGTTTCTAATACTATATTGATTGTAAACTGGAGGAAGACCAAATGAAAAAGTTCAAAATATACCTCACATTATTTTGGACATTTTTCAAAATCGGGCTCTTCACATTTGGCGGCGGATACGCGATGATACCGCTTATTCAGACCGAAATATCCGAGCGTAAAAAATGGATGGCGCCTGAAGAAATACTTGATATTGTTGTCATAGCCGAATCAACCCCTGGTCCCATTTCCGTAAATGCCGCAACCTTCGTCGGCTATCGCGTTGCTGGGGTAATGGGCGCGTTTTTTGCCACACTTGGTTTAGCGATTCCATCCTTAGTTATCATCTATATCATTTCTCTGTTTCTCAATCAGTTTTTATCCATCACCATAGTGGCAAATGCTTTTTTAGGAATTGAAGCTGCAGTCGCTGTTTTAATCGCAAGTGCGGCAATAAAACTAAAAAAAGGTATCCCCAATGACGCATTTAACATCATCATTATTACTTTAGTGATGCTGACGTTATTAGTCATCAATATATTCAATTGGGATTTTTCAAGTGTTTACCTCATTCTATTTGGAGGTCTTGTCGGCATTGTCTTTGACCTTTTAGGAAGAAATGTAAAAAAGGAGCCAAGACCATGATTATTTTGGAACTCTTTTACGTTTTCTTCACAATTGGCCTCTTCACTTTCGGCGGCGGCTATGCAATGATTCCTCTCATTACCAGCGAGGTCGTGACACGTGGATGGATGACCGAAGATGCTATCATTCATTTCATTGCCGTCAGTGAATCGACTCCCGGACCATTCGCTATCAACATTGCCACCTATATTGGAAGTGTACAAGGCGGTTGGCTGGGCTCCATCGTTGCGACATTTGCAGTGATTCTCCCATCTTTTATCGTCATTCTGGTCGTCGCTGCGCTATTCAAAACTTTCAGCAAAAATCGATATGTTGAAGCTATATTGAAAGGAATACGCCCCGTGACCATCGGATTAATCGCCGCAACGGCAATTCTCGTCACGACAAAGAATATTTGGGCCAATTTTCCTAATCTCGGCGCTATTATGATTAGTCGTTCCGCACTAGTTCTTTTGCTTGATGTCACCACTATCTTCATTGGCTACAAAAAAGTGCATGGAAAGTCCATGCACCCAATTTCTCTTATCGTAATCAGCGCTTTATTAGGAATGCTAGTATACGCGATTTAATAGTTACTTTTTCTCTTCTTGGTTAATTTCGGGGTCTTCAAGATAGGCATTCAGCACTTCCTCAACCTCGTCGTATTCTTCATCATCAGTGATTTCGATGAGTTGATCGCCATCATACCGGGCGGCAAAAATTTCTTCTGGATTCGCTGCGTCAAAATATAAAACGTAGCTCGCCTCTCGGGCTTCGTTTTCATATGTGAATAGTATTTCCATCATGTGTTCGACGCCTTGTTCGTCAGTCAACAGCATTTGATTATCTTTAGTGAATTCCATTGTTGTTTCTCCTCATTCCGAGATAAGTCTCCAGAATTGCTACAGCGCTCATCTGATCAATGACGGCTTTTCGTTTAGCACGGCTGATATCGGCCTCCAAAAGGCGTTTATTAGCAAGCATTGTCGTCATTCGTTCATCGATCATCGTAATCTTTAAGTTTGGCATTATCGCCAGCAAATCGTCCTTAAATCGAAGGCAACTCTCTGAGCGTTCCGAAGCATCGCCACTCATGTGTAATGGCAATCCAAGCGCGATTTCGCTGATGTTTTCTTTGGCAAGAAATTCCATCACTCGTTCACGTGCCTTCTTATAGTTTCCAGGTTCGAAACGGAAAGTTCCAACACCATGGGCAGCGAAACCAAGAGAATCGCTCACGGCCATGCCTAGTGTCGCCGTTCCTAAGTCTAAACCTAAAATTCTTGGAACTGCCATATTAATGCAACATTCCTTTAATGTTTTCGAGCGCTTCGCTGACTTTGCTCTTGTCGCGGCCAGATCCGGAAGCCAACTCTGGACGACCACCGCCAGAACCACCTAGTTGAGAAGCAAGTTCTTTGACAAGAAGTCCGGCTTTTACGCCGTCTTTGATGGCAATACCGGTAACCGCAACCACAATTGGCAAAGTTTCTTTGTCTTCGCCGATAAGAACGATTACAGTGTCGGGGTAAATACCTTTGAGCGAGTCGACTAACTTCATCAAAGTTTCGCGAGAAGTTCCCGGAATGAATTTAGTTAGGATACGATAGCCATTAAAAGTCGAAAATTCTTCCTTCAGTGACTTTCCAATGAGGCTCGCTTGCTTATCGAGCAAGGTCTTATTTTCTTTATGCAATTCATCTCTTTCGGCTAATAACGATTTAACGCGATCATTGACTTCGAAAATCGAAGTCGATCCGACTAGGTCACGTGTCATTCCTAAAAGGGCTTCTTTATGTTTGAGTAATTCATAGGCATGGAGCCCGGTACGGGCCTGAATGCGACGGATTCCAGCTGCGATACTTTCTTCAAATTCGATAGCGAAAACGCCAATATCGAGAGAGTTTTTGACATGTGTACCCCCGCAGAACTCACGTGAGATATCACCGAAGCAAACGACACGAACGACGTCTCCATATTTTTCGTCAAACAAAGAAATAGCTCCTGTTTTTTTGGCTTCAGCAATAGGTAAAACCTGAGTGAGTTCTGGAATCGCTTGATTGATATATTCATTGACCTTTTTCTCAATCTCACGAAGGTCTGCTTCTTTAACTTTTTCATTGTGCGAAAAGTCGAAACGGACATAATCTTCGTTTACGAAAGAACCCTGCTGATGAATATGTTCTCCAAGTACTTCAATAAGAGCACGTTGGAGTAAGTGAGCTGAAGAGTGGTTTCTCATTGTCAGTAATCGTTTCTGCGGATCGATTTTCAATGTGAAAACATCACCAACGTGGACTTTGCCAAACCGGACGATTACATGATGTAAATGTTGCTTGTTGGGTGCTTTTTGAACGTCTGTGACCTCAAGGGATGTAGTTGCGTTGATCATGTCGCCATGATCGGCGACTTGGCCGCCGGATTCGGCGTAAAAATTAGTGTTATCAAGAATAACTTCGCCCTCTTCATCAAGCTCCGATACTTTGGCACCATTGATAAAAAGGCCAATGACCTTGGCAGTAATATCGCCATTCTCATAGGTAAAACTCGACTTGGCAGTAAAGGCCATCAAATCTTTAGCCTGCTTATTCATGCTTTGCAGCGTTGAACGAGCTTGACGTGCACGTTCTTTTTGTTTGGTCATTTCCTCTTCAAAACCTTTTAAATCCACTTTCACGTGGCTTTCAGCGGCAATTTCGACCGTCAATTCAACGGGGAAACCATAGGTATCGTAGAGTTTAAAGGCATCAGGACCTTCAAGGACGGTCTTGTTTTCGATTAATTTGCGGAGTATCGTCTCACCGCTCGTCAATGTCCGCATGAATTTTTCTTCTTCAGAAAGAATCATCTTGCTGACAACGTCGACTTTGCCGGTGAGGTAAGGATAATATTCATGCATCATTTTGGCGACGACGGCGACCAGCTTGTAAAGGAATGGCTCGTTAATGCCAATCTTACGGCCGTAACGCATCGCGCGACGTAAAATTCTCCGTAAGACGTAACCGCGGCCTTCATTGCTGAACGTTGCTCCATCACTTAAAGCAAACGCGCATGTGCGTACATGATCGGCGATAACGCGGTATGGCATGTAATTTCCTTCGCCATAAGGGATTTTCGCTAACTTCT
>Ga0079306_1000379_pt1 | contig 42741 bp, 39 predicted proteins | sample Methanotroph_Enr_FD_79181 | JGI IMG/M metagenome (GOLD analysis project Ga0079306, IMG submission 79181) | Enriched soil microbial communities from Old Woman Creek wetland in Ohio, USA - Methanotroph_Enrichment_5 | ecosystem: Environmental > Terrestrial > Soil > Wetlands | place: USA: Ohio... | reverse complement strand
TGTTCAAAATCAATTGTTTCGTTGTCCATAATTGTACCCTTTTATTGGTTTGTATGCCCGAAGGTACAATATTTTCATCATCTTTGGTGAACGCGAGCGGTCATGTAGGTTTCATATGTAAATAATTATTTTTAATGATCACATGGAACTCGCATGACAAATTTTCATCACCCTTGATGAATCTCTGCGTTCATGCTCGTTTCATTACTCTACGTTTTTAGTAATCTTATAAATAAGATGTTACAAGAATAATTTATTTGAGAAAACATTTCAATGTATAAAAGTACAATTTATTTACTAAAACAGGATATACAATTACTCAAATAATTTTAATAAAATCAGACTATGTGTAATACAGTGATAATTAAATCAATTACTTTAATTCCAACAAACGGAACTATAAGTCCGCCCACACCATAAATAAGGATATTGCGGCGTAAGATCTGCGTTGCACCCGATGGCCGATACGAAATTCCTTTTAATGCCAATGGTATTAAAGCAATAATAATCAATGCATTGAAAATAATCGAACTTAGTACAGCACTTTCCGGGCTTTGTAAATGCATAATATTCAATTTAGAAAGAGGCCCGTTCACTCCCCCAAAGCCATATAAACCGGCGAAAATAGCAGGAATAATGGCGAAATACTTAGCCACATCGTTGGCAATACTGAACGTGGTCAAGGCACCACGGGTCATTAACAATTGCTTCCCAATTTCCACAATTTCAATCAGTTTAGTCGGGTTGCTATCCAAATCCACCATATTACCTGCTTCGCGCGCTGCCTGAGTTCCGGTATTCATAGCCACCCCTACGTTTGCCTGGGCCAAAGCGGGTGCATCATTTGTACCATCGCCAATCATTGCAACCAGCTTTCCATCAGCCTGTTCATTTCGTATTAACTGCAATTTATCCTCGGGTTTTGCTTCCGCAATAAAATCGTCAACACCGGCCTCGGCAGCAATTGAGGCGGCAGTCAGCGGATTATCTCCGGTAACCATCACCGTTTTAATTCCCATTTTGCGCAATTGTGCAAAACGTTCTTTAATACCACCTTTCACAATGTCCTTCAACCGAACAACGCCAAGCACCTTTTCATTTTCAGTTACAACCAACGGCGTAGAACCTTCATTAGAAATTTGATAAACAGCCTGGTCTATCTCAACCGGATACACATTTCCGGCTGCCTCCACATAAGTTTTAATTGAATCGGCCGCACCTTTTCGTATTGTTTTCAACAGTTTCCCATCATTGTCGTGAATATCAATGCCACTCATACGGGTTTGTGCCGTGAACGGAACCGATGAAATATGAAAGCCGGACAAATCGCGTCCGCGAAGATTGTATTTTTCCTTTACCAACATAACAATTGAACGGCCCTCAGGGGTATCATCCGACAAAGATGACAACTGGGTTACTTCGGCCAATTCGTGCTCATCGATTCCATTGGCACCAATAATTTCAGTAGCCATACGGTTTCCGAACGTAATTGTACCGGTTTTATCGAGCAGCAACACGTCAATATCACCGGCTGCTTCAACTGCACGACCGCTTTTTGCAATCACATTCCTCGACAACAACCTGTCCATTCCACTGATGCCAATGGCACTCAGCAGTCCTCCAATGGTTGTGGGAATTAAACATACCAAGAGTGAAATAAGAATTGGCAATGTCAGGCTGACTTTTGTAGCCGATTGGCTGACACTGTATGAATAATATGGATAAAGCGTAATTGTTGCCAATACAAAAATGATTGTAAGTCCTGACAGCAAAATAGTTAAAGCAATTTCATTCGGAGTTTTCTGGCGTTTTGCTCCTTCTACCAAAGCAATCATACGGTCGATAAATGAATCGCCGGGATCGCAAGTAACCTGAATCAAAACCCTATCGCTCAACACCATGGTTCCACCCGTTACAGCCGATCGGTCGCCGCCACTTTCGCGAACAACCGGAGCCGATTCGCCAGTAATAGCCGATTCATCCACCGTGGCAATACCCTCAATAATTTCGCCATCAATGGGGATAATATCATTGGCTTCGCAGACTACAATGTCACCTTTTCTTAATTCGCTGGCAACAACTGAAGTTTCTTTCGTTCCATTAAGTTTGCGAGCCATTACGCTGGTTTTCAATTTACGGAGCGAATCTGCCTGTGCCTTTCCGCGTCCTTCGGCAATGGCTTCGGCAAAATTTGCAAACAACGATGTGAACCACAACCAGATAACGATTTGCAAATTAAACCCACTGAAATCTTTTATCAGCATGAATGTTGAAAAAATAGCGCCAACGAACACCACAAACATAACCGGATTTTTAAGCTGGTTGCGTGGATCTAATTTCACAAATGAGCTTTTAAGTGCCTCAATCAAAAGTGCTTTTTCAAAAAAGCTTGAATTTCTATTTCGTTTCATAATTATCTGTATTTAAAACACCTTGCCTGAGATCATTAATATATGTTCAATAATAGGTCCCAACGATAAAGCAGGGAAGAAAGTCAGCGCACCAACAATCAGGATAACAGCTATCAACAATCCGACAAAAGTGAGGTTGTCTGTTCGGAAAGTTCCTGACGAAACCGGAATTACTTTTTTCTTCGAAAGGCTGCCGGCAATGGCCAACACCGGAATAATCACTCCAAAACGCCCAACAAGTATTCCAATGCCAATCATCATATTATAAAAGTCAGTATTGGCATTCAATCCTGCAAAAGCGCTACCGTTGTTTGCACCAGCCGAGGTGAAAGCATACAATATTTCAGAAAATCCATGCGGCCCTTTATTCGCCAAACTGCTCAGTCCGGCATCGGTCATACAAGCTATTGCTGTAAAAACGAGAATGATAAAGCTCGGTGCAATAACACCCATAATCGCCATTTTTACTTCGTAAGCTTCAATTTTTTTGCCCAGATACTCGGGTGTACGACCCACCATCAAACCTGCAATAAAAACAGTGAGGATTACAAAAATGAGCATGCCGTACAATCCGGCGCCAACTCCACCAAAAACGATTTCGCCCAACATCATATTAAACATGGCAACAAAACCTGACAAAGGTGACAAGCTGCTATGCATGGCATTTACCGAACCGTTGGAAGCTGCCGTGGTGGCATTTTCCCAAATAAGACTGTTTATCGTTCCAAACCGCAATTCCTTGCCTTCGAAAATGCCCGATGAGAAATGATATTCCGAATAAACCGAAATTCCCAAACCGATAACGAAGAGTATAAACATTGTCAGATAAATGTACCAACCTTGTTTGACTGACCCTACCATTTTTCCGAAACAATATACAAATGAGGCTGGTAAAAGCAGGATTGCCAGCATTTCCAGAAAATTAGTCAACGGCGTGGGGTTTTCGTAAGGATGTGCGCTGTTAGTATTAAAAAAACCACCACCATTAGTGCCCAACTGTTTGATCGCAATTTGCGAAGCTGCGGGACCTTGCGGAATAACTTGTTGCACATTTTCAACAGAAGTAACTGTCTTATATTCACTCATATTCTGAACTACACCTTGCCCTATCAAAACTACTGACAATAAAATACTCAAAGGCAAAAGAATATAAATAACCGACCGCGTCAAATCCACATAGAAGTTTCCAAGATCGTTGCTTAACTTGTTCCGGATACCGCGTATCAGTGCCAGCGCAACGCCAAAACCGGTAGCGGCACTCACAAAATTCTGAACCGTCAACCCGATTAACTGGGTAAAATAGCTCAGGGTAGTTTCACCTGCATAGCTTTGCCAGTTGGTATTGGTCATAAAACTAACCGCCGTATTAAAGGCCAATGTCCAACTCACATTTTCAAGGTGTTGAGGATTCAATGGCAGTTGTTTTTGTATCAGCTGGATAACAAACACAAACAAGAACCCGAGAAAATTGAAACTCAACAAAGCAAATGCATATTGTTTCCAATCCATTTGGCTATCTGATTTTACGCCGATAAGTTTATAAACCCCGTTTTCGAGCCACGATAAAATTCCTTTTGCTTTAAAAGGTTTGTTATCGAAAACTTTGAACATGTAATTTCCCAAAAGTGGAGTTAAACCCACCAACAGCAATAGATATATAAATATCTGAAAATAATCAAAGTAGTTCATACGTAAATTATTGCCCCCTAACCCCCGAAAGGGAAAAGAGAAATTGTTTTAAAATTTTTCGGGATTAAATAAAGAATAAAACAGGTAACCCAGCAGAAGAATTGCCAATATTAATGCAATTGCCATCATAATAATTTAGTTTTAATGAGAATGAAAAAATTACATTTAATTAAAAAGAATTGAAGGATTCATGCTTAATTATATTTAACATCGAAACTTGAGCAACCAGATTATTCGTGATTGTCTAAAATTTGTTGTAGTTCATTTATGCAACCGTTAAACGCAAATATTTTACCTATTTGAATATCCTTTGTTGTTTTATAAGAGTCTTCTTCTGAGTTTTCAATGATCCTCATACATTCAGTACGCTGAATTTCAAGCCGTCTTATTAAGCTCTCAATTAATTCTTCCATCACGTAATGTTATTTATAATTATTCACCTGCAATGCTTTTCTTAAGGAAATAGGAATAATGATGGTAGTCAGCCCCAACTTGTACAACCTGCGTTGAATAGCAAAAATAGTATAATTATGCAACAGTCTTGAAGCACGATATGTTCCACTAAACACCAACTGTCCGCCAATGAAAGTTGTATTATGGTATTTATCCACAATTTCAGGAACAATCTTCAGTACTTCCTCAGCTACATCCGTTCCAATGGCATAGCGATATTCGGCATTATAACCCAACTGGTTGATTAGATATACATATTTGCTCAAATCCTGTTGGATATTTTCAGTAATTGTTTCTACAACAGCTTCATGATGGAAACTATCGGCATCCACAATTCCAACCTGAATAAACACAAAGTTTTTATAAACATCCTTGAACTTACTCAAAATCTTAAACAGCGAATACAAACCAACTCCGGAGTAACCATTTACCAGAATGACAGCTGTCATGTCGCTATAATCTATTGCATCCAGTTTCGACTTACGCGTAAGGTTTTTATTCAGCTCGGCAATGGTTTCAGGCATTTTAGAGTTCATAATTTTTTGAATGCGGCCAATCTCAAGTCCAATTTTATTATAATGCCCCTTTATATAGAAAGCCAGACCCACTAAAGCCCCGGTTATCAGCACAGTAATCCAACCACCTTCGTGAAACTTAATGATAATAACCGTAAACAAAATGAATGTCGTCAACAGGAAACCAGTTCCGTTTATGAGTAATTTACCCAACCATTTTTCATCTTCTTTCCGAACCTGAAACCAATGTTTCACCATCCCAAACTGCGATAAAGAAAAGGTAATAAACACATTGATACTATAAAGCACCACCAAAAATCCAACCGAGGCTTTTGAAAACCATATTACAAAATAAGCAGCTACACCCATAATCAAAATACCGTTTTGAGAAACCAGACGATCACTCAACATGCTAAAACTGCGTGGCAACCATGAGTCGTGAGCCATGTTGGCCATTACACGCGGACCATCCAAAAAACCGGTTTGAGCCGCCACAAACAACAAAGCTGCTTCGGAAATAAGCGTTACGTAAAGGAAAGTCTGGCCAAAAACAGGATTCCAGTTAGCAATGGCAGTACTAATTAACACCGCATTCATAGTTTTTCCGGGTTGCATATGAACACCGAAAAGGAAGTAAGAAATAATCAACCCCAGCACAGCCGCCGACAAAGAAATTGCCAACAAGCGCATAGTTTTGATAGCCGTTTTCACACGTGGTTCACGTAAATTTGGCAATCCGTTACTCACCGCTTCGATACCGGTATAAGTTCCGGCACCCATACTATATGCTTTCATTATCAAGAATATTGTTCCGTAAATTCCAAGTTGGCGTACTGTACTTCCAAATTCGGTTCCGGTTTGTATTGCTACCGATTTTACTTCGGGAGCATGAGTTGCAAATGAATATACAATCAAGAATATGTGTGAAAGGATAAATACGATAAAAATTGGAGTTAAAGCCGTGACTGATTCTTTTACACCCCTTAAGTTCAAAATAGTAAGCACAACCAAAATAGAGAGCGCAAAAGCAATTTTGTAATCGTGATACTCAATAGGCAAGAAGCTAAAAATAGCATCAGCCCCACTCGAAACAGAAATAGAAATAGTCAGTACGTAGTCGATAAGCAAAGCACAACCCGAAACCATGCCCACGTTAGGGGAAATTAACCGGGTAGCTACAAGATAACCCCCACCACCATGAGGAAACAGCTTAATAATCTGGGAATAACTGGTACTGATAATAAATATTGTCACCATGGTAATCAAACCTACAATGATAGACAGGTTCACATGAACGCCAAGTGTTTTATAAATTTCTTCCGGACCATAACATGAAGACGACAAAGCGTCGGAACCAAGCCCAACCCAAGCCAGAAATACAACAAGCGAGATTTGTCGAAATGTACTGCTATCCTTCAAATCACGCGGATTTCCGATCACAGTCTTCTTTACTTTTCCAATAACATCAGTCATTTTCTTTTCTTTAAAATTGAACATAAATACTTCGATGCAAAGTTCTGACATATTTTATAAATCTGACATAAAGATATTTTAGGGTTGTATAAAGATTTTATAAAGATTGAATGTGGATAGGTCAAAACAAATAGAATGCATTTTTTTACTACTTTTGTGCTCCGTTTTTAATTCAATTTTCCCTGTGAATAATAAAGAAGTAAACTCTCCCATTTATATCGACGAATACGATTATTCGTTGCCCGATGAGCGCATTGCAAAATACCCGTTAGCAAAACGGGATTCGTCAAGGCTGTTGGTTTATAAAAATGCAACGATAACCGAAAATACGTTTTCAAATATTGCCAAATTCCTGCCACAAGACAGCTTGTTGGTGTACAACAACACCCGTGTCATTCAGGCCCGGTTGGTTTTTCATAAAGAAACCGGTGCACGAATTGAAGTATTTTGCCTGGAGCCGGTTACACCTGCGGATTATGCACAATCGCTGGGTGCAACGACTGAATGCGTGTGGAAATGCATGGTGGGAAATCTGAAAAAGTGGAAAGAAGGAACATTAAGCAAGACTATAGAAATTGACGGAAAAACATGCACATTCGTAGCTGAACATCTAAGCACGGAAGGAAATACACACAGCATTCATTTTACGTGGGATAATGCCGACATTCATTTTGCCGACATCCTGGAAAAAGCCGGAGAATTACCCATTCCACCTTATTTGCACCGCAAAACTGAAGAAAGCGACCTCACTGCTTACCAAACCGTTTATTCCAAGATTAAAGGCTCTGTAGCTGCGCCTACTGCCGGATTGCACTTTACGCCCGAAGTATTTGATACGCTGCAACCCCAAAATATTGAAACTGAGGAGTTGACTCTGCACGTGGGTGCCGGAACATTCCAACCTGTGAAAACACAAGACATTGCACACCACCTCATGCATACCGAAGTCATTTCGGTAAACCGCAGCACCATTGAAAATTTGCAGAAAAAGCTTGGAAGTATTATTGCCGTGGGAACAACTTCAGTGAGAACACTGGAGAGTTTATATTACATTGGATTAAAGCTGCAAAACAACCCGGCAAATACCGATTTTAGCGTTTCCCAATGGTTGCCTTATGAAATCCAAAGCGAAGTGTCTGCTTTTGATGCATTTCAAAACATTCTGGATTATCTGGATACAAACAATCTGACAACGCTACATGCCGAAACCCAGATTATGATTAAACCAGGTTATAAGTTCCATGTGGTTAATGGCATAATTACCAATTTCCATCAACCGAAAAGCACCTTGCTTTTGCTCGTTTCGGCCTTTGTGGGCGGTAACTGGAAAGAGATTTACGATTATGCTTTGGAGAATAATTTCAGGTTTCTGAGTTATGGGGACAGTTCCTTATTGTTAAGGTAAAAAAAGAGAATGAGGGTGTCCCAAAAGGTTGCTCTCTTTTTTTTGCCAATCTATCTCAATTAACAATTATTTGGGTTAGGCGATTTGGATTTAACAATATATTTTTCTTCTGAATATATTTATGTTAACCGAGAGTGAATTTTACTCATTTTTAGTTAGTTTTTATGCTATTAGGCCATTTATGCCGCTTTTCTAGCCAATTTATGGAGATTAAAGGCAATAGAGAGTATGGCAAAGTCCATTTCCACTTTGTCTTTTCCTATGTGTCGGAATCTGTTGTATGCTTTATTGAATTTTATTTGCCCAAAAACGGCTTCAGGCTCTATAGGTCTTCGACTTCGATGTTTTAGACTTTCTTCACTGGTGAGTAATTCCCGGGCCTTTTGTTTGTATTGTCGCAATCTGTGATTTATTTCAATGCTTCTTTTATCTTCTTTTGCCTGATAACACATTCCTCTTAAGGGACAGGCAGTACAGTTATGTCCTGATAAAGGGTAACTTGAGATTGATACCCATGGTCATTGGTTTTTGTGTAAGTTCGTCGTGGAGTTATATGTTGCCCCATGGGACAACCAAAGTAATCTTATTTGGGATTGTAATACAGATTCTCAGAAAGAAAGGGATTATTTTTAAAACTACGCTTTTGTTCTTTGTGAAAGTAACTGTATTTCACAAAACCTTCTATCTGGTTTTGTTCCATAAACTCAAAGTTTTCTTCACTACCATATCCGGCATCGGCAATTGCTTTTTCAGGGAATCTGCCATAACAGGATAACAAAAACCTTAGGTTAATCTTTCTTTTCAATATATGCCATTAATTAAATGAGAAAAATTGGCGGAATGGTTACAGGGATATGTTATCCCGCTTTCTGTACTATGAGGGTTTGTAATCCGAAATAAAGAGAATCCGCTTTATAACGGGATATGCTACTGGATTAAAAATCCAAAGAATACAAGAACTGAGATCACAGATACCAGTGGCATACCGGAGCTAAGCATTTAATGCGCATATCTGGGAGGATGGGGTCAGCCCCGTCAGTTCTATTGAGAAGGAATAGTATTTAAACCTATTCTTCCAACAGGCATTTCACCAACGAAACTTCGTTGATAATATCGAGGTATCCGGTACATTCACCTTTTACAGCCACATTGTCGCCTACTTTCAGTGATTTGGCTTTGGGAATTTCCGATTTCTGCATCGAACAATTGATGCTGCCCGAACCCATGGTGGGTTCTTTGAGCAGGATATTCAGGCTGGTGTCACCTGCCTGATCTATCTCCCCGATAGTGCCGGAAACGCTAATCACTTTGCCGTAGGCAGCCGAAAGATATTTTGCATTGGCAGCCTGTTCATCTTTTGTAAATTCCGTCATGAGTTGGGTAGCCGTAAGCGAGTATTCTGCAGCAGTTTTGGCAATGTCCCGTTTTGGCTTATTAAATACGTACACCGCCACGGTAATACCAGCCAGCAAACCGAAAGCAACGATCATGATTCCGTATCTCATTATTTTACTTTTCATACGTTCATTTTTATTTTTGAATAGTTGTCGTATGGAACCCGCATGTCAGATTTTTATAAATTTTAGTAAACCAACGGTCAGCGAAGCTAATCTCTGTATTCATGCTCGTTTCATGGCCGTTTGATTTTTTAAAAGTTCAAGTCAACATTTACTTCAATAATAGAGGCGATCTTGTTGGAAAGTCTGCTCTCCACTGCAATATTGTAATCTTTCAGCAAAACGTAAAACTTTGATTTCACATTGTATTTTCCATCCTTAACCTCCACCGTTCCATCCGCTTTTATGCGTTTCATTACATTGTGAATAGTCAGGTTGCCTTCGACTGTTGTCTTATATATACCATTCTTTTGGGGGTTTATCTCCGAAAGATTATTTACTCTACCCGTAAAAGTCGCTTTAGGATATTTGGAAGACTCCATATAGTTTTCGTTGAAATGTTCCTGCATCAGGGCCTTTTTAAACTGGAAAGACATAATGGGAATCATCACGTCAATGGTTCCTTTTTCGGTCATAATAATGGCAGCTGCCTGATGCGAATGCGCTTCAATGTCTTCGAGCGGAGTATGGGAATAAAACCTAACATGCCCGGTTTTGGTAATCAGTTTATCCTGTGCAAAACCCGAAGTAAATATTCCAAAAAGGAATAATAAAACAATCATTTTTGCTTTCATATTTTTAAAATTATATGGTTTTTGTATCATTTTAATGAAAATACACGCGAGATATTAAACCCAAGATGCAAATCTCCATTCAACCATTTCCCGGTAGTTTCTGTAATAAACGCTTTTTCAATCATACCTGTAGTATTCGACAGCAACAACTGGAAAACATGGCCGCCTGTCTCAATATCGAACCCAACCGAAAGCGAATTGCGATAACTGGCGGCATGATTCCACGAAGGGCTCAAAACAGGATAGTACTCAACATTGAATGATGTACGGCGGGAAATTTTGTACCGCGAAGCAATACCCAACGCAAACATGTCATTACTATCGATAATGGCAGGAACCAGATTTCGATGTATCCAAACCGGTGCCAATTGCAACGAAAGGTTTTCGTTAAACTTACGTGCAATAATCAATTGGCTGATATAGCTAACCCGCGATGAAAACAAATTATCCCGCTCTGGATATAACCACTTAGTACCGATCACACTTGTTTCCAGCAAAAACGAAACTGAAACCGGCATCACTATCTCGCCTGTACTTTGCCGGAAAATACTGAACTTGGTAAACCCCGAAACAGTTTTGTCCAGCGAAGCCCTGTTTAAACCCACCATCACCCAGTTTTTTATTCCGTACTCCATAGAGAGCAAAGTGTTAGACTGGTCCAGTCCAAAAAACTCATAATAACCCTGGTTTATCAAACCAAAACGGTGTTCAATCCTCACATCCAGCTGTCCTTCGGGCATTCGTTCATTCGAATGGCCATTTAGTACACGGGTAGACTTGAATGTGCCATAAGCATATTGGACTTTTTGTGGAGCAATGCTGTCGAGCATATTAAGCATATTAACCTCCTGGGCCTGAATAAAAGGAGCAATAAAACTCAACAGGAATAACAAACGCTGTTTTTTGTAAAAGTCCATATATTAATGTGTTTAGTTATTTAAAGACAACAAATAATCCGGAAGTGATTTGCATCGTTCCTGACAAAACAGAGGCTAATTATCCAATCCGCCGGCTTCCATCCAGATACGAATAATCTTAATCTGGCAAGTATCAATTTTAGTCGTCATATCCTTTGGCATAGGGAGAAAATTGTCTTGGTGCGTTATGGCTCCATACACTCGATTCAAACGCAATTTCACATCAACATAGTCTTCCAACCTGATTCCCGCCCCATTGTCGGCAGCCACGGCATTACTATGGCATTTATAGCAATGTTCTTTCAAAACAGGAACTACTTTAGCTTTGAAAGTAATGTTGGTGGTATCGCATGAGTTGGTCAAATCAGCATACAACGTTTCTTCATTGTTATAATAACATTTGCTGAAACCTATGATTATAAGTATCAATACGAAAAAACAACCTGTATTTTTCATCCTATAATAATTGTTTTTTTAAGGTCGTATGGAACCAATTTGTTATTTTTATATCGCCTGTACGATCGATTCTTGTTTTAACTCATGCATTTCTTCAAAAACCTGATTTTATAAAAGTCACAACACAACAACTTTCCGAAAAGTACTTCTTTCACCAAGAGTCATTTTTACAAGATAAACTCCTTGAGCTGTTTCACCGGCAAGATTGAACGACTGCACAAACAGTCCGTTTAGCTGAGTTTTGGATAACAGAATTCTTACCAGCTTGCCCTGCAAATCAAATAGTTTGATTTCAAATGCAGATGATTCGGACAAATCGAACTGTACATTCAACTTATCAATAACAGGATTCGGATAAACCTGAATATCATTTAATGCCTTATTTTCGGGTAAACCCGAAATGGGCGTAACAATAATTCGTCCTTTCATTCCAAATGAAGCATGAGGCGTACAGACATAGTAATGCGTACCCACGGAGAGTTGGGAAGCAGAAACATTTCCACCACCAAATGGGACTGAAAATCCAATTGCAGGCGAATTTCCATTGGCATTCCAAACCGTAGCACTTACTTCCACGGCATCATGATCCTGGGAAATTGAAAAATTTACATTATCCCCTTGTTGAATAGTCAATGTCGCCGGAGAAAAAGAAAAACCGGAGTTGACGATTTGCCAGGTGGTGCTAAATGCATTTAAACAAATAGCTGCAAATATAAAGGCAAGTATAAATCTTTTCATAAAGCTTAATTATTAAAACAATGAATAAAAAAGACGCGATAACTCTCACAAATCCACATTAATTTCAGGCAGAAAAATGCGGAATCTGATTATCTTACATGGAGTTATAAGTTTAATCTGATTACAAAGTAACAATTATTTCAATGTAAATGTTTTATTTATTTCATACGATAACAATTGATTTTTTAAAGTCGTATGGAACTCGCATATCAGATTATCCCTGTCTTTCTTGGCAAGCCAAGGGGCAAAGCCGAGCGGGTGAATCTCTTTATCCATGCTCGTTTCATAACAAAAAAAAAGAACAGCAACCTGAATTTTATCAGGATGCTGTTCTTTACTACTTGGGAGGTTTGTTTACTGAAGCTTATTTTCTGCAACTTTAAAACTTCACGTTAAATCCGGCATTGAAATTTATTCCCGGCATAGGATAACCGTAATTAATTTCATATTGTTGGTTCAGCAAGTTATTGCCGGCCACAAATACTTCCAGCTGTTTTAACGGACGCGCCGACAAACGTGCATTCAACAACAGGTAATCCGGCTGAATGATCGGCAAAATTGTTGGGTTTGGTGCAATAAAAGTGTACAATTTCTCGATATATTGCGTTGACACATTCAGGTTCCATATTTTGTACCTGTAGTTAGCGCTAATATTCAATTGTTGACGTGGAGCTGCTAAAACAGCTTTGCTCAGATCGAGGTAGCTGTAGTTGGCATGCACGAAAAGGTTTTTACAAACGGCATACTTAGCAGAAAACTCAATTCCCTGATTGGAAAACGAACCTACATTCTGACGCAGCAAAGCCGGAGGAATCCCACCAACCTGAATCATATTTTCGCCCTTTACTTTATAAGCAGTCAATTCCAGATTCAATTTATTGTTGAGCAATGACTGTAACCAACTGATTTCATAATTAATCATGCGTTCAGCTTTCAGGCTCGGGTTCGGAACAAATAAATACATTTCCATAATGGTCGGGCTGCGGAAACCTTTAGAAACAGACGTTTTAAAAGTAGTATTCGAAGTGGGACTATACGTGAGGCCGGCCAACGGAATTACTTCACTTCCAAAAGTTGAATTACTCTCAAAACGAAGCCCGGCACTTAGCGTTAGTTTATCGAATAGAGTTTGTTGAGTATACAAATAAACGGCGAATTCGTTAACAGTTAGCAATGAATCGCGCCCAAGTCCCCGGTTTGCATTTCCTCCATATTGTTTAAAGTCATTTCCAATGGTTGTACTGTTTCCTTCAAACAGTTTAAAAGTTTGATACAACATAACGCCACTATTCCTGTCGGTGGAGTGAAAGCCATCCGAGAGGGTGTGTTCTCCAAAATTGTGGTAAATTTTGATAGCTCCTTCAATTTCATCGTACTTATTTTCAATCGAAAGAGCCGTTTTTCCACGCGTAATATCAATGCCAAAAGGAACCGGGGCAACATTCACAGAACCATTATCGTTTCCATTGAACTTAGCAATACTTACATCGGCCGTCAGCGCAAGGTGTTTATTCAATTCATACCCAACCTTTCCGTAACCGTTTGAGATATTGAAATCAGTATTGGCACGGATACCATCAGTCTGGTCGTGGTTAGCCGAGGCAAAAACGCTTAATTTATCCTTTTTGTAACCAATAGTACCGTAGTATTTTTGTGTATTAAAAGAACCATACGAACCACCCACATTTACTTTCAAACCTTCTTCGTGTTGTTTTTTTGTAATGATGTTAATGGTTCCTGCCATAGCATTAGATCCATACAACAGCGAAGCCGGCCCACGGATAATCTCCACCTTTTCCACATCCGAAGCAACATAGGCATCAGCCAGCGGATGTCCGAAAATACCCTGATATTGTGGATGGCCATCAATCAACACCAATACATTTGTATTAGGCGAACTGCTTACCCCACGCATGGTAACAGAACCTGAGCCTCCGGTAGAAATACCAAATCCGAAGATATTGCGTTCCGTAACAAAAATGCCTGGTGCATAAGTATTTAAAGCGGGTAAAATATTAATTTGCCCGCTATTTTCAATTTCTTTCCGCGAAATTGAAGATACGGAAAGCGGAACAACCTTACGTGAGATCTCGGTTTTTGAACCTGTAACAACTACTTCATCTAAACGAAGTGAGTCTTTAACGCTATTTTGCGAAAAACATAAATTGGCTATTAAAACAAGGGTTATCAACAAACTATTTCTTTGTTTCATTACTATTTCGTTTTTTATGTTAGAATTTTGTAACTGTATGTCTAATCGTGTTATCAATAAATAAAATCGTGTTACCAGTAGAACAAAAAAATTAATCAACTTTACTCATGATCAACTTGCCATGTTCAATACCTTTGATACCAATTAAAGTTTCAGAGAGTTCAGTCAGTTTATAGGAAGCCCCTTTCACAGCAATAATTTCAAGCACTTTATCCGCTGAAATATAAAAGTTCTGAGCTGAAAGAATCTCACTCACAGCCGTTTTCTTTATTTCAGATATTTTTGCATGAATATCATTCTTGTTGTAATCGTAAGTGAGGATAATTGCCCCGGCAACAATATTATTACATTTCCATTTGCTTTCCACCAGGTTTTTCTCAATCAGATGACGAATGGCTTGCGATCTGTTAGGGAATTTATTCTCCTGTACATACGCATCCAGAGCTTCTAATAAATCATTTTCGAGAGATACTCCAAAGCGGGCTACTGGCATGGTGTTACTATTGTTTAAAATCGTGCCGCAAATGTACATATTTTTATTTAAAATCAGAAACAATGCTTTTCACACTCTTTTTATTTTCAAATTAGTCACAAAATTGTAGATTTTTATTTCAATTTAATGAGTAATTAGGCGGTTTATTTTGTAAATTTGCGCTCAGAATTCAAAAAAACGCTCAAAATATGAATAAAATTGTCAGCAAAGAGTATTTTTCAGCCAATGTAATTAAGTTTGAGGTGGAAGCACCACTAATTGCAAAGGCCAGAAAAGCCGGTCACTTCGTAATGGTAAAAGTAGGTGTAAAAGGAGAACGCATTCCGCTAACTATTGCCGATGCTGATTTACAAAAAGGAACTATTACCCTGGTAGTACAAAAAATGGGCGTTTCGTCGTCGAAACTATGTGCCCTCGAGGCAGGCGATTATATTACCGATATGGTTGGTCCGTTGGGAAAAGCAACGCATATCGAAAACTTTGGAACGGTGGTTTGTGCTTGCGGTGGAGTTGGAACTGCACCTATGATGCCTATTGTAGCTGCGTTGAAAAAAGCCGGAAACCGTGTCATTACCGTTATTGCAGCCCGAACCAAAGATTTGATTATTCTGGAAGAACAAATGCGTCAGTATTCTGATGAAGTGATAGTAATGACCGACGATGGTTCTTATGGAACCCAGGGGCTGGTTACAAACGGTGTAGAGTCGGTTATCAATCGCGAAAAAGTAGATTTGTGCGTAACAATCGGCCCGGCTATCATGATGAAATTCGTTAGCTTGCTGACCAAAAAATATGAAGTTCCTACCCTTGCATCACTCAATACGATTATGGTGGACGGAACCGGAATGTGTGGTGCTTGCCGTGTGAGTGTAGGTGGAAAAACAAAATTTGTGTGTGTTGATGGACCTGAATTTGATGCACATTTAGTTGACTTCGATGAAATGTTGATGCGGTTGGGCGGATACAGGGACATTGAGCGAGAAGAAATGGCAAATTTCAGTAAACAGTAATCAAGTAAAGAGTAAATATTATGAATCATAGTGAAGAAAGAGCCATGGCCTGGCGTGATGAGTTACGTAAATCGATGAAAGCCAAAGAACGTACCGACATTCCACGTGTTCACATGCCTGAACTCGATGCAGAATACCGCAGCCACAGCCGCCTGGAAGAAGTAAACTTAGGTTTGACACCCGAAATGGCTATGCAGGAAGCAAAACGCTGCCTAGATTGTGCCAATCCGACTTGTATGCAAGGCTGCCCGGTTGGAATCGACATTCCACGGTTTATTAAAAATATCGAACGTGGAGAATTTCTGGAAGCAGCTAAAGCATTGAAAGAAACCTCTGCTCTACCCGCTGTTTGTGGACGTGTTTGTCCGCAGGAAAAACAATGCGAAGGCCAGTGCGTTCATTTAAAAATGAAAAAAGAAGCTGTTGCTGTAGGGCATCTGGAACGTTTTGCTGCCGACTATGAACGCGAAAGCGGAAATATCTCTGTTCCTGAAACTGCAGAGCCAAATAATATTAAAATTGCCGCTGTTGGTTCAGGCCCTGCCGGCCTGGCTTTTGCCGGTGATATGGCCAAACTGGGCTATGAAGTGGTTGTTTTCGAAGCACTTCACGAAATTGGAGGTGTATTGAAATATGGTATCCCTGAATTCCGTTTGCCAAACGACATTGTGGATGTAGAAATTCAAAACCTGCAAGCTATGGGCGTACATTTTGTAACGAACTGTGTGGTTGGAAAAACCATTTCAATCAAGGATTTGGAAGACGATGGATTCAAAGGTATTTTTGTGGCCAGTGGTGCCGGCCTGCCCCGCTTTATGAATATCAAAGGCGAAAACCTGGTTGGAGTTATGTCGTCAAACGAATACCTGACCCGTGTAAACCTGATGGATGCAGCCAGCGAAGATTCAGACACTCCGGTATTTAAAGGCAAAAAAGTAGCTATCATTGGTGGTGGCAACACAGCCATGGACTCTGTTCGTACAGCCCGCCGTTTGGGAGCCGAACGCGCCATGATCGTTTACCGTCGTTCGGAAGAAGAAATGCCTGCCCGTTTGGAAGAAGTAAAACATGCCAAGGAAGAAGGCATCGACTTTCTTACTTTGCACAATCCAATTGAATACATTGGCAACGAACAAGGACGCGTAACCCACATGCTGCTTCAGGTAATGGAACTGGGCGAACCAGATGCTTCGGGACGCCGTTCGCCGGTAGAAATTCCGGGTAAAACAGAATTAATTGAAGTGGACGAAGTAGTGGTAAGTGTTGGTGTATCGCCTAATCCACTTATTCCACAATCGGTGGAAGGCCTGGAAGTAACCAAATGGGGCACAGTGGTGGTAAACAACGACACCATGCAATCGGCCGTTCCTATCATATTTGCCGGTGGTGATATTGTTCGTGGTGGCGCTACGGTGATTCTGGCCATGGGAGATGGTCGTAAAGCTGCAAAATCGATGGATGAATGGATAAAAAGTAAAAACTAAGACATAAAGTTGATATTATAAAACAAAATGCGCTTCCTGACTAATGTCGGGAAGCGCATTCTGTTTTAATGCGGAACTATTCACCACTGGAATAATCCAACTTATATATTTCATCATTTTCCTGCAAATAAACATTTGCTATATCATCGGCTGTAAATTTACCTTCAAAACAAAGCGTTTGTTCATGAAAACCTTTACGCGAGGGAACAATATACGCACATGAATAAGTATCGGATTCGTTTTCTGTATTGTAATTGCGAACCAGCGTATTGTTCTTCAACACAATAAGAACGTGATTCATTCTTGTCCAGACCAAATCAGTTGTTCCGTCATTAATCAAATACATGGTAAGAAATGTACGGTCACCGGTTTCATTATTGGTCAACTTCGATGGATAGATCCCCACTGTGTAGTTGACAGATTTAGATGCATTGGTAATAACTTCCAGATAAACCGGATCACTTGCTTTTACTGTTTCACAAAAAGCAAAAGTCAACAGGACTAAAACAATGGCTTTTATTCTCATACAGATAAGTATTTATGATTTTCAATTGCAAATGATTACACAAAATCATCTATACAAAAAATGCGCCATTCATATAAACAATAACGCATTTTTCAAAACGAATAAATCACTTTCTAGGCACCTAAAGCACGTAAGGCCTCAAAGACAAGTATAGCCGGCCATACCAGTGCTTTCAGGAAACCAAGTACTCCCACCCAAAAAGTGGTTGCTTTTGCAATAAAATAAATTGCTGCTCCAATCATTCCCAAACCATACACAGCTCCACCCGAAGCTGTTGCGGGGTGATTCTGGTTTCTGTTTTTGCAATCGTAATTTTTTTCTTCGTTCATAAGGGTTGAATTTTTCCAATGATTACTGTATAATTTTTTCCATATTTCTTGGCACATTTAGGGCAGGTTGTATACCACATATACCATTTTTCAATTTTCAGATTTTTCTCATTTGCTTTTGTTTCGAAGTCGGTGCACCATTTACCGGTCTGATTGAAGTCTCCTTCGTAAACACGACTGTAAAAAGTACCGCTTAGTTTTACATTTTCCGTTCCAGGAATTTCCTTGTCAACTGCCAGATACAAATCCATATTCCATTTGGACGTATGATCTGACAAGCACAACCAATCGGGAATGTTAGCTCCTGCTTTTTCCACGCGAACATTCAGGCGCTTCATAGCTCCGCCAAAGTTTATAGGCATGTAAAAGCACGTAAACACTTTGTCCTTGATAAAAAGTTTGTTGTCCCAGGTAAGCATCTTATTGTCCCATGGTATGGGGTTGAAAGGCGGGCAACATTCGAAATCTTTAGTTTCAGCACTCATGATTCCTAAAGTTTAAGGTTGATAATGTGATAAATACTCGTTGCAAATGTAATTATTATTTTCATAAAAATACAAGATGTTAGCAATTTTCATGAACTGGATAAAAAGAAACAGGGTTGCAAAATACTTTGCAACCCTCGTTCTAAATCTATTTTTTCAACTTCGTTATTTGTACATTCGCTCACGAATAGCTTTAATGTCTTCCGAAGTCACATAATCATCATAATCCATTTGTTTGTCAATGATGCCTTTAGGCGTCAATTCAATAATCCGGTTACAAACGGTCTGGATAAACTCACGGTCATGCGAAGCCATCAAAACGTTTCCTTTGAAGTTTACCAGCGTATTATTGAATGCCTGAATCGACTCCAAATCCAGGTGGTTGGCAGGCGAGTCGAGCACCATTACATTTGCATTTTTGAGCATCATGCGTGAAATCATACAACGCATTTTTTCACCTCCGGAAAGGACACTTGCTTTTTTGTAAATTTCTTCACCCGCAAAAAGCATTTTTCCGAGATAACCACGAATAAATGATTCGGTTGTGTCGCTTGAGAACTGTCCAAGCCAGTCCACCAAATTCAAATCAGTATTGAAAAACTCTGAATTATCTAGCGGTAAATAGGCATGTGTAATGGTTATTCCCCAGTTAAATGTTCCGTCATGGGCTTTATCATGGTCGTTGATAATTTCAAAAAAAGCAGTCATAGCGCGCGGATCACGAGCCAGGAACACTATCTTATCGTTCTTCTCTACATTGAAATTTACATCTTTGAAAAGCACCGTTCCATCTTCCAGCGTCTTTCCGAGGCCGCCAATTTCCAGCACCATATTTCCGGGCTCACGTTCGGGTGTAAAAATAATTCCCGGGTATTTACGTGTGGAAGGTTGGATTTCATCGATATTAAGTTTTTCGAGCATTTTCTTACGGCTGGTAGCTTGCTTAGACTTAGCCACGTTGGCACTAAAGCGACGAATAAATTCTTCCAACTCTTTCTTTTTCTCTTCAGCCTTCTTATTCTGGTTTTGTTGTTGGCGAAGAGCCAGCTGGCTTGATTCGTACCAGAAGCTATAATTACCCGCGAACGCCTGAACTTTTCCAAAATCAATATCAACAGTATGCGTACTTACAGCATCGAGGAAGTGACGGTCGTGAGATACAACCAACACCGTATTTTCGTAATTTGCCAGATAGTTCTCAAGCCACATTACTGTTTCTACGTCCAGGTCATTGGTCGGCTCATCAAGCAACAAGTTATCAGGTTTTCCAAAAAGTGCACGCGCCAACAAAACACGTACTTTTTCCATACCACTCAACTCTTTCATTAACTGGTAATGTAAATCTTCTTTAATTCCAAGACCACTCAACAATGAAGCAGCTTCACTTTCGGCATTCCAACCGTTCATTTCCGAAAATTTATCTTCCAGCTCTGAAGCACGAAGCCCATCCGCATCCGAGAAATCTTCTTTCAGGTAAATTGCATCCTTCTCTTCCTTTATTTTCCAAAGTACGGTGTGACCCATCATTACGGTATCTAAAACCGTAAATTCATCGAATTCGAAGTGATCCTGTTTCAACACAGACAATCGCTCGCCCGGACCAAACTGAACAGTTCCGCGGGTTGGGTCCAAGTCACCGCTAAGCATGCGGATAAGAGTAGATTTACCTGCGCCATTGGCACCGATAATGCCGTAACAGTTACCGGCAGTAAATTTCAAATTTACGTCGGAAAATAAAACACGTTTGCCAAATTGAATGGCCAGATTAGAGACAGTAATCATTTTGTTGATTGAAGATAAAGTAAATTATATATATTGAGCTGATTCTCATCAGCATGGCAAAAAAGCAGCTGGTATTCTAAAACAAAGAATAGAACCAATCTGTTTTCGAGATTTGTTCTATTCTTCTGTATTTTAAACTTATATTTTTAAAAGCAAATTATTCAATAATTCCAAGTGCGCGGGCGTCTCTTGATATTTTTTCAATTGATTCGTCGATCTGGTCGAAAGTATGTGTTGCCATCAACGAGTAACGAATCAGCGAATCTTCAGAGCGTACAGCGGGAGAAACAACCGGATTTACAAATATACCATCATCCATCAATTTCTTGGTAAGAATGAATGTTTTTGTATTATCGCGTACATACAATGGAATAATCGGAGTTTCAGTATGTCCGATTTCAAAACCGGCTTTCAGAAATCCTTCTTTAGCACGTTTTGTATTTGCCCACAACGCATCTTTACGCCATGTTTCTTCTTCCATTACATCTAATGCAGCCAGCACACAACCTGTAGAAGCAGGTGTAATAGAAGCACTAAAAATCAATGTACGGGAATTATGTTTTAAATAATTGATAATATTATTGTCTGCAGCAATGAATCCTCCAATAGTACCAAGCGATTTGCTGAAAGTACCCATAATCAAATCAACATCCTGCGACACCCCAAAATGCTCACAAATACCAGCTCCTGTTTTTCCAAACACACCTAATGAGTGGGCTTCGTCAACATAAATAGAGGCATTGTATTTTTTTGATAGTTCAACGATTTCAGGTAATTTAGCCACATCGCCTTCCATGCTGAAAACCCCATCAACAACGATAAGTTTCAATCTTTCCGGTTCGCATTTTTTGAGCAGTTTTTCCAATGCATCCATATCGTTGTGGCGATATTTCAGTTGTTTTGAAAATGAAAGACGTTTTCCTTCAATAATAGAAGCGTGGTCGAACTCATCAAAAATAAGGTAATCTTCACGGCCAGTAACACATGGCACAACACCTGAATTCACTGTAAAACCGGTAGCATAAACCAAAGCACCTTCTTTGTGAACCAATTTAGCCAACCGTTCTTCCAGTTCAAGGTGAATATCTAACGTTCCGTTTAGGAAACGTGATCCTGCACAACCGGTTCCATATTTTTCTATTGCTTTAATTGAAGCTTCTTTCAATCGGGGATGATTGGTAAGTCCCAAATAGCTGTTAGAACCAAACATTAATACACGTTTACCATCGATTGTAACAACTGTATCCTGATCAGATTCAATAGGTCGGAAATATGGGTAAACGCCCATAGCCTTTGCTTGCTGGGGCGCATCATATTGTCCCAACACATCACTTAGTTGACTCATAAATTATATGTGTTTGTAAAATAAAACGGCTGCAAAGATACAAAAATTTTACGGAAACAAGCATAAGTTTTGATTCGTAACGTATATTTGAATACTTTTGCAGCACCAAATTCAACATTAAATATCACGTGAGCAAACAATTGGATTACAAATTATTGCCTGTTTTGGCGGCGAAATCGCAACCTGAATGGAAGCGTTTTCTGGCAAAAAACAAAAAAAAGCTGGAGGGAATGGACTTGCAGGTCCATGCATTGCACGATAAGATTTCGGAACGCACCGATTGCCTGCTTTGCGCCAATTGCTGCCGGTCGTTAGGACCACGGATTACCGACAAGGATGTGGAACGAATGGCTAAAGCACTTCGGACGAAAACAGCGGATGTGATCTCCAGATATTTGAGAATTGATGAGGATGGCGATATGGTTTTTCAATCCATGCCATGTCCATTTTTGGGCGATGATAATTATTGTGCTATTTATGAGAATCGTCCCAAAGCCTGCCGTGAATACCCGCACACCGACCGGAAACGATTTTATCAAATCTACAATCTGTCGATAAAAAATGCCTACACTTGCCCAATAGTGTATGAGGTTCTGGAAACCCTGACTAAGCAATAATTCGCCTGTTTTTATTTTGCAAAAATGGTTTTCTTCAAAATTCCATTTTTATGAAAAGAGTACCGTACCGTAAATAAGATACTTAACCCGATACTCAAAACTGTGGAGGCCAAAATAGCAATCATAATGGCTATCTGGTACTTAATCGCAACCAATGGAACCGAGCCTCCGAGAATCTGGCCAGTCATCATGCCCGGCAATGACACTATCCCCATTGTAGCCATAGTGGCAATTGTCGGGTTTAACGCAGCAACAAAACTCATTTTGGCAAAATGCAATAAGGCTTCGTACTTGGTTGCTCCCAGCGAAAGTTTGTAGAAATAAAACTGCTCATCTTTGCGCAATGCTTTATAAAAATCGCCCAAACCCACCACATTGGACCGCAAAGAATTGCCCAAAACCATACCTCCTATGGCAATCATGTATTTGGCATCGAGAATAAAACTGAGATTCACGATAAAGTAGTTGAAGTACAAAACAACGAAGAAGTTTGCTATTATAAAGGAAGACAAAACCGGAAAAATAAAATGATTGAGCTTTAAATCCGAATTCTTGACAACTGAAAACACTGCAGAAACAATCATCACCAGGAACCACAGCAAATTAATTATCCAATTGTTGTATTTAAAAATATACTCCAGAAAGAAACCAATAAGCACCAACTGAACAGCCATGCGAACTGTAGAAACGAGGAGGTTCTTCGTTAATCCCAGCTTAAAATGCCAAACCACCAACAATGGAATGAGCAGCAACAAGCCACACATAAACATCGAAAAAGCTGACAAATCTTGAGCGCCATTCATAATCAGCCCAATTTCAGAGTTTTTAATTCGATACCCGCAGGGAAATAATTATCGTGGGAAATATACAACACGGTAAAATCAGGGTTTAGCAAAAAATAGTCGATTACTTTTGTTTTCAACGATTTATCAAGGGCGGAAGTCACTTCATCCAAAAAGAAAATACAGCGTTTCAATAACAATGCATTTATAATAGCTATCCGTTGTTTTTCGCCTCCCGAAAGTTCCTCAGTATTTTTATCGAGAATGCTTTCCGGCAATTCGAACTGATTTAAAAACTGTTTTATTTCGGGCTGGGAGTTATGTTTATGAGGCAGATTTACTTTCAACGACAAAGTATCATCGAAAAATGCCTGCACCTTGCCACGCCCAATATTAAGATCTTGGCTAACATAGGCCACTCGACGGCGCACATTCCATGCCAACACATCGGTGAGTGGCTCGTTTTCGAAGGAAATACAGCCGCTATCAGGCTTTTCGAACCCAAGAAGCAACCTGAACAACGTTGTTTTACCTATGCCCGAGCGACCGGAGATATTTACTTTGTCGCCAGCAGCAATTTGGAACGAAAAATCACGTAAAACAAATTTTTCGCTAAACTGCTTGTTCACATGTTGAAGGCTAAACATAGATATTCACAAAAACAGAAAAAATAAATTACAGGGATAATTTTTCAATATCCTGCCAAAATGAAGGATATGATTTACTTACAACTTGTGGCTCTTCAATAACCAGAGGAGTAATCAGTGCCGCCGGAGCAAAAGCCATGGCCATGCGGTGGTCTTCGTAGGTGGCAACGCTGATAGTTTCAGCCGGCTGGCAACGTTCACCACTCCATGCCAGCTCCCCCTCAGCAGGTTCAAAAAGCACATAACCAAACTTAGCCAGCTCATTTATCAGAGCAGCAACGCGGTTAGTTTCCTTGATTTTAAGGCTTTGCACACCGTTGAAATGAAACGGGATATTCTTCAAACAGCAAGTTACTGCAAATGTCTGGGCCAAATCCGGCTGATCTACAAAGTCATACACAAATTTCGTTGTATAATTACCATTTGAAGTCAACAAAACTCCTTCGGATTGATATTCTGTTTTTACGCCCAGTTGCTCGAAAAGCCCGGCAACTTTACTGTCGCCCTGCGAACTATTTTGATTTAATCCACTTAGGAAAACCTGTCCTTTCCCTGCAATAGAAAGAATCTCGTACCAATATGAAGCCGCAGACCAATCGGATTCTACTTTATATTGAACCGGTTTGTATGTTTGTGGCTTTATGTCAATCTCGTTATTTTCGAAAGTTACAACCACGCCGTATTCTTTCATCATGCTCATAGTCATGCGAATGTACGGTACGGAGATAACATTCCCTTCCAGCTTGATTTTCAATCCATTTTGCATGTACGGTGCAATCATCATCAAGGCGGAAATATACTGGCTGCTCACACCACCATTCAAACTTATTTCACCACCCATCATCGCACTTCCAAAAATGCGTAATGGAGGAAAACCTTCTTTTTCAACATATTCAATACGTGCCCCTAGGCTTGTAAGCGCATCCACCAGCAATTTTATCGGGCGGTTTTTCATCCGCTCGCTACCTGTAATCACCCACTCTCCTACTGTTTTTGCCAGAAAAGCAGTCAGAAAACGCATGGCTGTGCCGGCTGCACCAATATCAAAAGTCGTATCGTTCGAATCCAGGGCTTTTACCGTCACCCGCGTATCATCACAATCCGAAAGATTTTGAATATCGTACGGGCTATAAGCCAATGCATTCAAAATCAACGCGCGGTTACTAATACTTTTGGAAGCAGGAAGTGAGATCGAGAGATTTATGTCGGTTACTGGAATATGAAGTTGTTTGGACGAAGACATATTTAAAATATATTATTCAGTTATAATTTTGAATCTGGTTATTGAATTACTGTTATTTATTTTTGCACACCTTTAATCTCCGGTAATACCAATTATCTCTAATTTTATTGGACGACTTCAATTCACTCTCCAATAAGGCTTTGGAAGAAGAATCGAATTTGAAAGCGGGATACACGTAAGTTACAATTTCGGTATCGTTAAGCCAAAACTTCAGAACACTTCCACGCCATTCGGTCTGGCTAATAAGTTCTACGCCTATCAACTTTATTTTACTCCTGAGGGTGTCCATATATTCAACAGGTCTTGGTGCAATCAGCTTCATGCGCAGACTGTCATAGTTTGCATAATTTTTGGTCAGGTTATCATACTCCCAACTTGCTCCAACACTGTCACCCAGATAATAGGTGTACATTTCTGTTTCACCACGGGTGAAATACTCGATATTGATGAAATTCTCCAACCCTGCACGCTCCACTCTGTCTACAAATTTTTCAATTTGTTTTTCTTTGTCTGATTTGCAGGATACAATTAAAACAGACAAAAACAGGAAATAAATTACATTTTTCATAGCAGTATTCTATTTATCAACTTATACGAAAGAAACAACCTTGTACTAAGATTGTAAAAATAAGTCAAAACCAAATCCCTGTATTTATGCTTTAATTTAAAAATATACAAAACCGGCACAAAAGTACATATTTTTCTACACTCAGGAATAATAAACAAGGTTTTTGCTGTTATATATACAAACAAAAAAAAGTATATCTTTGCCCACAACAAAACATAATGAAGATATGAAACGAGCATGAACGCAGAGGTTCACCTAATCGGCTTTGCCGCTTGGCTTGCCAAGAAAGACAGGGATAATCTGATATGTGAGTTTCATACGACCTTAAAAATAATTATTATCGTATGAATAAAGCACTCCTTTTTCTTACAATTCTTATTTGTGCCTTTCAGACAGCAACGGCACAATCTTTAGCAAAAGTCACTCCTGAACAAGTAGGACTTGACACGCATAAATTGCAATCGGCCGATAATATAATTCAGCTTGCTATCAATAATAAAGAAATACCCGGCGCTGTACTGGCTGTAGTCCGAAATGGGAAAATGGCTTACTTGAAAGCGTATGGCAATAAGCAGCTTTATCCCACCGCTGTACCCATGGATGTAAATACGGTTTTTGACATGGCATCCTGCACAAAACCCATGGCAACAGCTATTTCGACTATGATATTAGCTGAAAAAGGCCTGATCCGACTGCAGGACAATGTCAATAGTTACATACCCGCCTTTGTAAATCAGAAAAAAAATATTCAGATCGTAAACCTATTGACACACACCTCAGGACTACCATCTTATGCTCCCGAGACAACGCTCAAAAAACGGTACGGTTCACCAAACCCCACAGGATTCATGCTGTATATCGATTCGTGCAAGCGCGGGTTTGAACCTGGGAATAACATGGAATACAGCTGTTTAAATTTCATAACGCTTCAACATGTCATTGAAAATGTAAGCGGTAAAAGTTTGAGGGATTTTGCGAAGGAAAATATCTTCGATGTGCTTGGCATGAATCACACCGACTTCAACCCCACAGGCGAGCTGCTTACATATTGCGCTCCAACGTCGAGGCTTAAAAGCGGAAATGTATTAACAGGAATAGTCCACGATCCGCTTGCCAGAGAACTTAATGGAGGAATTTCGGGCAATGCCGGTTTATTTTCCAACGCCAATGACATTGCTATATTGGTTGCAACCCTGCAAAACGGAGGAGAATGGAACGGGAAACATATTTTAAGTCCGGCAACCATAAAACTGATGCGAACTGTTCCGGATTCACTGAAAATCTATGGCCGGACTCAGGGCTGGGATATGGCATCGCGTTACTCAACCTGCAAAGGCGATTCGTTGGGGCCGAATACATACTGTCATACCGGATATACCGGTACATCTATTGTTATTGACCCGGACAACGACATCTCCATCATATTGCTTACAAACCGGGTACATCCGGTTGACAAAGGAAGCGTAGTAAAACTGCGGGCTTTAGTTGCCAACGCAGTAGCATCGGCAATTAAAAAGGACAGTTTAGCAAAAAAGAATGAATTGGTTATTCAAAACTCAGTTTTACAATCTTTGCAATAATATTTTCGTTTGATATTGGCAAAAGGAGTTGAAGCAAATAAAGAAAATATTACGGCTAAAACTTTAAGCCCCTTTCTATCACCCAAACTAAATGAGACATTTGCTGAGTTACAACTTGGACATATAATTTGTTTTTCGGAGTCTGGCTTAGGAATCAGCATAGAAGCTTTATCGAAATCTTTCTCATCAACCATTATTTGCACTCCGGCATTCAACATTCCGTTGTAGCCCGGTAACAAAGTAGATGAAATTTCATTCGTCAAAAAGCATTCAACATTCTCGTTCTCAAGATTGTTTTTAATAAAGTTTGCTTCAATTACATTGTTACAGGTTGTAAGCAGGATGATTGCCATATAGTTATTCTATTTTTTACACCGCCAACTCATAAATCTTCCTGATATCTTCCTCGGTGAGTTTTACAAAACTTCCCATAGTATTTTCACCTAATCCCGCAGTTTTCACTAAAGTAGGAATATCTTCAGCTTTGGCACCCAATTCCGAAAAACGAACTGGCATTCCGATAGAAGTCATAAATTGTTCGTAACGTTCAATACCTTGCAATGCCGTTTTCTCCGGATGTTGGAAATCCATTTCGCATCCCCAAACCCGTACTGCAAATTGAGCAAAACGCATTACATCCTGATTCATTACATATTTCATCCAAGCCGGGAACATAACTGCTAACCCTGCACCATGGGCCACATCATACAATGCTGAAAGTTCGTGTTCAATCTGGTGTGTCGACCAATCCTGCTCACGTCCCACACCGCAGATATCGTTGTGGGCAACCATACCGGCCCACATAATGTTTGCACGCGATTCATAGTCAGCCGGATCGGCCAGCGCTTTAGGCGTTTCTTTAATTACCGTCAACAAAATCGCTTCGCAAAGCCGATCGGTAATCTCAACATTCTGTGTATTCGTAAAATAGCGCTCCATAACATGCGCCATCATATCGGCAGCACCACAAGCCGTCTGGTAGTTTGGCAAAGTACAAGTCAGTTCCGGATTGAGGATTGAGAAAACAGGACGCAATGCATCACTGTTGGCAGCACGTTTCAACATACCGTTTTCATGCGTAATTACCGAACCGGTGGAACCTTCGCTTCCAGCTGCAGAAATAGTAAGAATCGTCGCAACAGGCAATGCTTTTTCAACCCGTTTCCCCTGATAGAAATCCCAGAAATCACCATCGTACAAAGCTCCCAACGCAATCGCTTTCGCTGAATCAATAACACTTCCACCACCAACAGCCAATACAAAATCTATTTTATTGCGTTTGCAAATTTTAACTCCTTCGTATACCAGCCCGCTACGTGGATTGGGCTGCGCACCACCCAGTTCGGAAAAAGCAATATTCTCGGCAGCTAACGAAGCTTTTACCCTGTCGAGCAAACCGCTCTTAATGACAGAACCGCCGCCAAAATGGATTAATACATTTGAACCGCCAAAACGTTTTACGTATTTTCCGGCTTCGTTTTCACGTTCTTTGCCAAACACAAAAAAGGTAGGGCTATAAAAATTAAAATTGTTCATAATATTGATTTTGAAACCAACCCAAAAGAATAGGTGGCTTATGTGTCATATCCATTTTAGCCCTTGTATTTTCACTCAAAGGCTAAGGGTTATTTTAATGTATATTCAACTCATTCAGCTTTTCCTGATATCTTTTTGCATTGGCCTGGTGTTCTTCCCACGTTGATGCAAATTTGTGTTCTCCGTTAAATGTTTCCGACGCACACATGTAAATATAGTTGTGACGTGCATAATTCAATACGGCATCAATTCCACTTTCGGAAGCTACACGGATAGGCCCCGGAGGGAGACCGTGGTTTCTGTATGTATTGTAAGGGGAAATATACAGGATTTGTTTTAGCGTGAGGCGTTTCAGACCGAAATCACCTACTGCAAATTTCAATGTCGGATCGGCTTGAAGCGGCATATCTTGTTTCAAACGATTGATGTACAACCCTGCAACTTTCGGACGATCGGTTTTGTTGTTGGTTTCTTCTTCAACGATTGATGCCAGGGTACTCACTTCAACCGGAGTTAGTGGGATGGCTTCGGCTTTAGCTTTGCGCTCGTCTGTCCAGAATTTAGTATATTCTTTATTCATGCGTTCAAACAGGTCGTTGGCATTCAGGTTCCAGAACATTTCATAGGTATTGGGAATAAACAAGGCAATGGATGTATTCGGATTCAAACCATATTGAGCTAAAAAAGCGGAGTCGTTCATTAATGCCAATATGGAAGTAGAGTCAGCCATTAGCTGTGTACCTAATCTTGCTGCAAGTTGTTCTTTAGTACGGATATTATTGAACGTTAGGCGAACCGGTGTCTGGCGGCCGCTTCTGAGTATACGAACCAACTGGAAGTTATTCATTCCCGATTTGATTTCGTATCGACCTGAACGAATTTTAGCTCCGTAGCGAAGAATGCCCGCAACCTGTTTAAAAGAAGACATATTATAAACGTTGGCATCTTTTTCGAGCAACATTGTAACATCTTCGAAGGTGCTGCTGTCGGGTATGCAAAGAAATGCTTTTCCTTCTCCGTTGGGTGCAAAGTTGGGTGCAAACAGAATATATGCAACGTACAGAAAGACTGCAAAAAAAGCAAATCCAATCCATTTAATCATTTTGCCCGCTTTCTTTACCTGTTTCTTTTGTTTCTTTTTTGTTGTCATGATTTTGCTAAAATCTTTAAATTTATTTCAGTTACAAAAATACGGATTTGTTTTGAAATAGAGATAAAGAAATTTAATTGGAATTATTTAAAGATTGTTTTTGTAATGTAAAATACAGACTTTCAATTACAAATAATTACGAATTGCAAATTATAGATTATGAATTGCGAAAATGGTTTGTATAATTGAAATTTCCTTCCTATATTTGCACCCGCTAAAGCGAAGTTTTGGAAGTTTGGGTGAGTGGCTGAAACCACCAGTTTGCTAAACTGACGTACGGGCAACCGTACCACGAGTTCGAATCTCGTAGCTTCCGCAGAAACGCCGATTCCTGAAAAGGTTTCGGCGTTTTTTGTTTTAAACTTCTTATGACAGATTGAGTGTCAGTTTAAAATGAGTATCTTTGCAACATATTAATATATTTTCCATGAGATTTGACGAACTTCCTCTTTGCGATGCCGTGTTAGACGGCTTGCAAGCCATGAATTTTAAAGAAGCCACACCGGTTCAGGCCGAAACTATCCCCGTAATTTTAGCTAAACGCGATGTAATCGCTTGTGCACAAACCGGTACGGGGAAAACTGCCGCTTTTATTTTACCTCTTTTACACAATCTGCAATCCGAACCACATCCCGAGGACAAAGTAAATGCTATTATTATGGCTCCAACGCGTGAGTTGGCACAGCAAATCGACCAACAAATGGAAGGTTTCTCCTATTTCACTTCATTCTCGTCGGTAGCCGTATATGGGGGAAATGATTCTTCAGCCTGGGATACACAACGACGTGGTTTGCAAAAAGGAGCTGATGTAGTTATTGCCACTCCGGGTCGTTTGCTTTCGCATATCAACCTATATGACATTGATTTTTCGCATGTAAAATATTTTATTCTGGATGAAGCAGACCGCATGCTGGATATGGGTTTCTTTGATGACATTATGCAAGTGGTGAACCGCTTGCCCAAAGACCGCCAGACTATTATGTTCTCTGCCACCATGCCACCTAAAATCCGGTTGCTGGCCAAAACCATTTTGAATGACCCAGCTGAAGTGAAAATTGCCGTTTCGAAACCGCCCGAAAGCATTATGCAAACTGCATATATTTGCTACGAGGCTCAGAAACAGGGAATCATCCGTCATTTGTTTGTGGAGCAGGAAGCAACAAAAGTGATTATTTTCTCGGGTTCGAAACTCAAGGTGAAAGAACTTTTCAAAACTTTCCGCCAAATGGGACTTTCGGTGGGTGAAATGCACTCCGACCTGGACCAATCGCAACGCGAGCACGTGATGCATGAATTCAAAAATAACCGTGTCAGCATTCTAGTGGCTACGGACATTGTTTCGCGTGGTATTGATATTGATGATATTTCGTTGGTAATCAACTATGACGTGCCTCACGATGCCGAGGATTATGTTCACCGCATCGGCCGTACAGCACGTGCCAGTGCCAAAGGAATGTCCATAACCTTTGTGTCCGAAGAAGAGCAATACAAATTCAAGCAGATTGAAGATTTCCTTGAAAAAGACATTTATAAAATTCCAATGCCGGTAGAATTGGGCGAAGCACCGGAATATAAACCGGAGTTACATCGTTTTGGGCATAAAAAATTTGCTTCCGGCAAAGGGAAATTTCACCGGAAGAAACCGAACAAATAAATTACATATTTTAATCTTTACAGACGGGGCGACTTCAGGTTGCCCCGTCTGTTGTTTTAAAAACTTTCCGTAACTTTGCATACCTATTGCAAAATACAAAATAATGACTCAATTTCCATATAAGCGACTCAACAATAATCAACTAATAGAACGCCTGAATAATCTGGGTACCTACAGAACTCCATTTTTGTTTATTGTCGATTATAAGGTTGAAAGTGGGTTTGTTATTACAGAAGATGAATTGGATAATCGATTTGTACGTTTTGAGATTGCAGAGACCTATGCTATTGAGGGGGTGACTCAAAGCCACCCTCTCAATAAAACCACAAGGGATGATATTCGCTGGGATATTGAACCTGTCGGTTTATCGTATTATAGACCGAAGTTCGATTATGTGGTGGAGCAAATCCACAAAGGGAATTCATTTCTTGCTAACCTGACGCAACCTACTGAAGTAACTACAAATCTTTCGTTGTCTGATCTGTACAATCTTGGGGCAGCTAAATACAAACTTTGGCTGAAAGATCAGTTCACAGTACTTTCGCCCGAGACATTTGTGCGGATTGATGGCGGAACTATTTCTTCTTTTCCAATGAAAGGAACCATTGACGCCTCCATTCCGGATGCTGAAGAAATGATACTGAACGACCCTAAAGAAAAAGCTGAACATGCCACCATTGTTGATTTAATCCGGAATGACCTGAGTCTGGTGGCGGAACAAGTGGAAGTGAAACGTTACCGTTATATTGATAAGCTCACGACCAACAAACAAGATCTGTTACAGGTGAGTTCCGAAATATCCGGGCAACTGCCTGATAATTATCGGGAACGATTGGGAGATATATTATTTGCCTTATTACCTGCCGGGTCCATTTGTGGAGCACCCAAACCAAAGACACTGGAGATAATTGAACAGGCTGAAGGGTATGAACGCGGATTTTACACAGGCATTTGCGGCTGGTTCGATGGAGAAAACCTCGATTCGGCTGTAATGATACGGTTTATTGAGCACAACAACAACAAACTGATTTTTAAAAGTGGAGGTGGAATTACCTCACAAAGTGAACTGGAAAAAGAATACGAAGAACTAATTCAGAAAGTATATGTGCCGATTCGTTGAATCAATCAAATTGAAAGATGGTGTGTTTTACCGTTTGAAATTGCATCAGGAGCGTGTAAATAAAGCTTTTGCAGCCCATTATCCCGCTGAGGAACCAATTAGCATTTTTGAAAACTTGAATCAATTAATCGTTCCGCAAGATGGCATATATAAATGCCGTATGGTGTACGATGAGGATGTTCAGTTATTGGAATTTGTGCCTTACGAGCGTCGCGAAATCAATTCATTGAAATTAGTGGAAACAAACATGGAAAGCTATGCTTACAAACTGGAAGACCGGACCGGATTTAATGCCGCTTTTGCGCTACGTGGTTTTTGCGATGATGTGTTGTTGGTAAAAAACGGTTTATTGACCGACACTTCCTATTGTAACATTGCGCTTTACGATGGCGAAAACTGGTTTACTCCCGGCATTCCGTTGCTTTATGGGGTAAATCGGGCTGACTTATTGTCCCAGGAAAAATTGATTGAGAAAGACATTGCTGTTAGTGAGTTGAAAAACTATCAGAAAATAGCTTTGTTCAATGCCATGATTGAATTTGGGGAAATGGTGCTGGATATTGACAAAGTGTTTTAACCGGGTCTAGCGAACCTAATGAAGCTTCGGGTTCATTGCCGAATTTCCGAATAACATTTCTTACAAAAATACCAAAATAAAAAAGTCCCCAGATATGGGGACTTTTTTATGGATAGCTTATCTTCAATTTTTCTGTCAGAATGAAAATGCGAATCCCACCAAAGTATTAAATCCCTGCACATCGTAGCCGTAAAAGTCCTGATATGGGTTATTTATTAAATTATTAACTTTTATAAAAGCAGTAAACCAGTCGTTGTAGGAATAAGCTGCACCGATATTAATATCCACTTTGTCGTGCATCCGTATCGGAAGTAAGTTGCCGAGTTTGGCATAGCGCTCGCCTTCGTAAAATACGTTGGCAGAAATGCTCAGGTCGTGATTAATCCGGAAGTCGGTACTCAGGTTGGCTTCCCATTTGGGTTTATTCCAGGCATACGCTTCCGAGGCAACTTCCCAACCGTTGTAAGCCCCTTTAAACTGGACATTCACCAGGTTCCGCACATTATAGTTGGCCCGTACCCCAATTTTCAGTTGCGTTGCTCCGCTATAAAGTACATTGAAACGGTTGGTAAAAATAACAGAATCAGACGTGGCAATGATGTTTGATTTATATTCTTTGTTTACAAAAAAGTATTGGTTGTCTATCCGGCGGTAATCCACGTATCCGTCCAATAGTAAGTTGTAGAGTGGTTTCACTTTTATGCCCGCATAGAATTCATAAGGAGAATAAGTGTCTTTCACCCTTACGTCGTTATATAAATAGCGGTTTTCTGAAAACATTTCGTCCATGGTATTCACGTCATACCCGCCGGTTATTCCTGCATAAATGGAAAAATACTTTGGAATGGCTTTCCATTCAGCGTGTATGTCGGCCGAAGGGCTGAATGGACGTCCATGTACAAAAGAAAAACTCGATTTCACCCCTAAGCGCATATCGAATTTTCTACGTTCGATGCTGTAATACGGATTCATGGAAAAAACGGTGTACGCATCCAGATAATTCAGCGTGGCAGGGTTGTTAGATTGATAAGACAAGTTATACATGTCGAGGTCAAGTCCCATACGATTTTTTTCGCTTTGTCCATTGAAACCGGCTTTTGTGTGAAGCAGATTTTCAGTCAACCCATTTCTGGCATCAAACATTTTATATTGCATTTCAGCCTGATAGCGTATACCCTTCGACAAGGGTAGTGAGCGTACACCAGCATAAGCGTTGAATCGCCAGAAAGTATTGCTTGCCGAATCGTTTGCCAACTCATTTACGGTAAAATTCCCGGCAGTACGATTAATACTAATTAGGTTTTGTTCGAGATACGAATCAAGTCCGTTTGTTTTTGCGAGGGTATCTAAATCGATAATAGAATTACTGCCGTTGAAATTATATCCGTAGTATTTTAAATATTCATGTCCGCCACCTAAGCCGGCATACAAATTGAAAGTGCTGAAATACTGGTCGAACGAAAGGGCTGCTTTGGTGGTAGAATGTGCTTTGGAATTGAAAGTTCCCAAATGATTCAATGAGAAATCAAGTTTTGTTTCCGGGCTTTTGATAAGCGGATAGGCAAAATCTGCCAATGTGTTGACATTGCTTCCAAGTCCCAACCGGGCAAATCCGCCTTTTGCATCTGGTCTTTTTTCGCGCTGTAACTCAGCAGCAGGCAGGGGGTGTATATTGTAATCGGCATTCAGCGGCAAATTGAAATCACTGAATTTTGCAGCTACTTTTTCAATCTTTGGTTCAAGAGCCTGAGGAACAGAGTTTATTTTTCCTGCATCTTTAATTACCGGTTTAAATTCCCGTTCAACTGTAATATTACGGTTCACAATGGAATCTTCAGCAGACAACTGCATTGTTGAGCCGGCAGCAAACAAAAGGACAGGCAATATATATTTTAATGTTTCCATACGATTTCTGATGTTATGATATTTGAACTATTGACCGACCAACTATTAATTAATGATTGTGTTCTTTTCCCGTTCACTGATAGCATTCAACCTGTCGGTGATTAATGTCTGTATTTCGTCGGCTACGGTGTAATTTTTCTGCAAACTCAATAAATATTGTTTTGCCTGAAAATCATTGTTTTGTTTGATATAAACATCGGATAATAACACAAAACTGCGGGCCAACCAGAACTGATGCGGTGTATTTTTCTTTGCAAAATCAAGGACTTCCTTCTCTGTCTCAGTTAATTTGCCTTGTTCGAAGTACAGGTTTGATAGCAGATATTTCGATTCGGCCCCATTGGCAGTGCGCGTTTCAGCTGCCAGCAATTTCAAATCGGAAGCTGCTTGCGCCGATTGGCCCAGGGCAATATAAGCTTTTGCACGGTTATAACGGGCTTCCGCTTTCAACTCATCGCTAGAGCGGGAATCGGCCATAATTTCGTTCACTATATTTATTGTTGTCTGGTTGTCGTTCAGGAAATAACTGCAACGAAGTACTCCTAATCGAGCCACATTTTTATTTTCATTGCTTTGGGCTATAGTTTGCAATTGCTTGAAATACTGCAATGCCGATGCATAATCTTTCTGGTCGTAGGTAATTTCGGCGCTCCGCAAAACAGCTTCTTCCGAGTATTGATTGCCTGTAATTTTGAGCAAATTCTGATAAGCAGCCAATGCATTAGCCTTATTACCAGTACGATAATAGCTGTCGGCCAGATAATACTGAGCGGTGGTGCAATACCGTCCGCCCGAACAGAATTTATTCAGATACGCTTTTAACCCACTGATTGCCTGCGTATATTTCCCGGTCATGTATTGTTTTTCGGCAGCAATATACGAAATGGAATCTTCGCGGTTAGCCGTTTTGGTACTTATAGTGCGTCCCAACGTTTTGGTGTATGCCAGATACGAAGCCACATCGTTGGTTTCAATATAAACCGACTCAAGGCTTTCGAGGGCAGTGTAAGATTCTTCTGTGCCCGGGTATTTAAAAATTACGCTTTTAAATGCGGTAATCGCCTGGTCGTATTCTTTTCCGTTGAAATGAACCATACCTATTTCCAGCGCTGCTTTTCTTGCCAGATCGCTGTTTGGTTGTGAATCGCGTAAGCGTTTAAAAGTTGAAATGGCTTTTCCGTCGTTATCCATCATTAAATACGCGCGCCCCATTTCGTACAAGGCGTCATCGGTATATTCCGATTTTGGATATTTAGTAATCAGGTTTTCGAGTTTCGCAATTTTCGAAGAATAGTTTTTTTGCAACCCGGTAACATAGGCAGCCTGAAATAAGGCGTAATCGGCTGTATTCGGACTGGTAGAAGCTGCTTTGCTATAGTAATTTTCCGCTTTCTCAAAATTGCGTGCATTGAAGTAACAGTCGCCAATCCGGTTCAATGCATCCGAATAGGTTGTAGCCCGGGTGTTCGACTCGGAATTTACATATTTCAGGAACCAGTTGAGCGCTTCGGAATAATTCTTTTTAGAGAAATATCCGTAAGCCAGGGCATAACTGGCAGCAACGTAGTTTACGCTTGAACGGGCGTACGAATTGTTGAAAAATGCATTCAAATCGGTAATACTTTGTTCCGGACGGCTGGTGCGGAAGTAACTTTCGGAGCGCCAATACAAACATTCTGCCGAGTATTTCCCGGTTTTGGAACTTTGCAACGACAGCGAGAAATACTCGATAGCTTTATCCAGTTTGTTTTGCATGAATGATTCTGTTCCCAACTGGTAGAGCAGGTATTGTTTTGTTTCGAGTAGTTTGGCATTCGGAGTTTTGATTCTCAAAATAGATTGATAAGCCGCTTCATAATTTTTAGTAGTCATGTACACTGAAGTCAGATAGTCGTATGCTTCGTCGGCATATTTCGAATTGGGAAATTCTACCAGCAGTTGATCGAAGGCAGTAATGGACTCACCAAATGCAGTAGTTGATTCGAACGATGTGAGTGCGTAATTGTAAAGCGCCTCTTCACGCACCGTTTTATTGAAGTTTGTACGCAACGAAGCTTCATAAGCTAACCGTGCATTGTTCAAATCTCTCAGCTTTATATAGGAATTTCCGAGGTGCAGATACGCATTTTCCGACATTTCATCATTCTCCGTTGTGGCTTTGGATAGATATTGAACCGCATTGGCGTAGTCTTTAGTCTGAAAATAAGATAATCCCAGTAAATACATATCGCTTCGGAGTACCTGAGGGAATATTTTTTCGTAACTTTTCAGGTAGCTGATTGCTTTGGCATAATCGTGCTTCCGATAAGCCATTTCTCCTGCAATGCGATAAATCTCGGCGTTATTTTTATTCTCCGGATTATTTTTCAAGATGATTTCGGCACGGTCATTTAGTTTGTCGAATTCTTTTTGGGCATAATAAATCTGGATAATGTAATATGGCACAATGTTTTTGTAAGCCGCATCATTTTCAATTTTCAGGAACTCAGGCAATGCAACGTTGTAATTGCCGAGTGTATATTCCGTGTAAGCATAATAATAGGTTGCCGACAGCTTGTAGCGCGTATTCATACCTTTCAGTTCCTTGAAAATGGGGAGTGCCTGCGTGTAATTCTTTGTTTCCAGGCAACTATAACCCTTGGAAAACAAGAAGTTGATCCGTTCGCGACTACCAAGATGCTTGTCATTCACATCGTTGAAACAGGTCAATGCCTTTGCGTAGTTTTTCTTTTCAAAATGCAAAATTCCTAACATGGTATTTGCTTTGTCCAGAAAAGGGGAGTAAGGATGTTGTATCAGGTATTTGGTCAGCCTGTCCGAAGCATCTTCCTGACGCAACTCGTAGGCGTTGGCAGCCATATAGTACTCCGCTTCCTGACGTTGTCCGACTGCAGTTGATGCTGCCGTTTTCAGATAATCTTCGAAACTACGGAATGAAGCCTCATATTTCCGTTGGGTGAACAGCTCTTTGCCCTGTGTAAAAAGGACATCTGAATTGTTGTAGATAAGTGTGTGTTGGGCAGGTGCAATTCCCGCAAACAAACTTATCAGCAAACTTAAAACGATTATTTTTCTCATATTATATGATAATTAAATAATACCAATTGTCCGCCAACCGACGGATAAACGGGTTACTTTTGTTTTCAAATTTTCGTTACAATTTCTTTCTTAAATGATATTCAACTTATTCTCTGTGCAAAATAAATCCTTATCATTAAGCCCATTTAGGGGTCTGGGGTATCTTATCCTCCTTTAGGAGTTAGAGGTCCTTTTCCCCTTTCAAAAATAATGCCACGGCCTTTTTAATAGACTTTAAACCGAAAAGTTCCGGATTCAGTTCATTCAACGGAACAAAAAAACAATCTTCAACATCGTCCGAAGGTTGCAGATTGTGTGTGTCATCCAGTTTGCAGAAAAAAAACATATCCAGTGTGGGCACTGTCAATCCGCTGTATTCATACTGGTTAGGCAATGAAAATAAGTAATTTGCGTCGAGAACATTAGCGTGTAGCTCTTCGCTTATTTCCCTGCGCAGCGCCTCTTCGGCCGATTCGTTTTCATCAATAAATCCGCCCGGCAAGTCCAACGTGCCTTTTTCAGGTTCTTTTCCGCGCCGGCATACCAGCAAATCGCCCGATTCATTCACGATAAATGCCGCCACGGCTGCTGATGCATTCACATATAAAACGAATTCGCAACTTTCGCAACGCTTTGATTTCTCGTTGTTTTGAACAAAATTACCGGAGCCGCAAACCGGGCAATGTGTGAATAATATTGAAAAATACATAAGAAGTCGGTGTTGTTGAGTTTACAGGCAAAGATACTTTTTTTTTGTTAGTTTTCAAAGCTCAAAACACGAGGTTTGCTGACATCTAAAGCCATAAATCCCCTTATTTCCTCCGTTTTCAGGATATATGTTTTTCAAAGCCGGGTTGAATTAAGAACGAAATAAAACCATTATTGTTATATAAAAAAGCAATCCTATTGCATGGGCTGTTAATAACTTTTATGTAAAGGGTTTATCTAATTGCATTTAAATCGCTATTTTTGCAGAAAAATGTAGGGTATGAGCCGAAAGTTATCTTTTCCGGTGGATGATGAGTCCAGTGATGTTGTTAAGCGATATGAGCAGTTTCTCTCGGGAAATGCCACGGGCTACTTTGACGTGGAAGAACTGGAGAATATCGTTGAGTATTATTTGCGCCGCGGACGCACAAAAGATTGCACCAAAGCAATAGACCTGGGCTTTAAACTTCACCCCAACAGTATTGCGCTGAAAACCAAACGTGCAAAAATATATCTCGCCACCGGTGATGAGCAAAAAGCTTTCCGTATTTTAGAATCGCTTACTGAAACTACCGATTATGAAGTGATTCTTCTCAAAATTGAAGTGCTTGTCAAACTCGGACGAATGAAAGATGCACGTGATTTGAGCGACCAGTTTATACAAACCGAATCAGATGATCTGGATAATGTTTGCCTGGATGTTGCTTTTATCTATCTCGGTCATGGCGAATATGATATTGCGCTCGAACTGCTCAAAAAAGGGGATAAATTCAACAACAAAAATACTGATTTACTATACGAACTGGCTTTTTGCCATGAGCAGACTGACGATTTTGAAAAAGCCATTGAAACGTATAACCGCATAATTGATATTGATTCTTTTTCTGCCGAAGCATGGTTCAATCTCGGACAACTTTATTTTGCCCTGCAGGATTTTCATAAAGCGCTGGATGCTTATGATTTTGCCCTGGCCATTGACCACAAAGACTCGCTCACCTGTTTGCAAAAAGGACATGTACACTTTCAGCTAGACCAATTTGACGAAGCGATTGAGACCTACAAGGAATATGCTGAAATGACCGGCAATAAGTGGGAAACCAACATTTTTATTGCTGAGTGTTACGAAAAGCTGGAGAAATACGAAGATGCAATTCTTCACTATAAACAATCGCTCGAAAATAATGCGAAAAATTACGAAGCGCTCACCGGGATTGCCGTATGTCTGCTCGATTTAGAAAAGTTCAGCGAAAGTATGGTTTATATTGAGCAGGCACTTGCCCTGAATGCAGAAGCTTCGGATGCATGGGTTTATCTGGCGGAAGCGTATATCGGACTCGATGATACAAGCAACGCATTGGTGTCCTATCTCAAATCAATAGCTCTTGATGCCGACCAGCCCGACACATTAATGGCAATTGCCAATATCTGCCTCGAAAAAGCGGATTTCGAAACGGCTGTACAGTATTACCTGAATGCGCAATCGCTTGATGATACGTTGGAATTTGTTGATTTGTTTATTGCAGTGGCAAAATTCAAATTGGGAGATATTCCGGATACTATTTTTTATTTGCGAAAAGCCATATTGGAAAATGAAACGGCAGCTGCCCTGTTCCTTGAACTTTGTCCGGAAGCTATTGATTCCCCCTTACTCGATAATAAAAATAATCCAAGTTTATGATGAAAAAAATTCTGATCCCGTTCCTGTTTCTTTTTTTATTTTTGTCTGCTAATGCAGTACCAGCCACTGAACCTGTAGTTGCTTCCACCGATACACTTTCGTTTATTCAGCACATAGAATCCTGGTACAAGGATAATATGAACTATTATAGTATCACAGCGTTAATGGCTGCCGAAAGTTCCATTCTTCCGGTTCCTTCGGAAATGGTGATTCCCCCGGCAGTGTATGTGGCTATGGAGTCCGGCAGTGATTTGAATATTTTTCTGATTATACTTTTTGGAACAATCGGTGCGCTTATCGGAGCATCATTCAATTACATAATGGCCAGGTGGTTAGGCCGGTTGGTGATATATAAGTTTGCAGATAGTAAGGTTGGGCGCTTATTAATGCTCAGCAGTGAAAAAATACAAAAGTCCGAAAAATTCTTCAACGATCACGGCAAAACATCGACTTTTATCGGGCGATTGATTCCTGTAGTCCGACACCTGATTTCCATTCCTGCCGGATTGGCCAAAATGAATTACCTGAATTTTCTACTCTACACTTTCCTTGGTGCCGGGTTATGGAACATTATTCTGGCCGGACTGGGTTATCTCGCAGGTGAAAACCGCGAATTGATCGAAACCTACAGCCATGAGTTGTCTTATGGCTTCTTAGCTATCGGAATAATTCTGATCATTTGGTTGATCCGGAAGTCGGTTCGTAAAAAGAAAAAATGACCCCTGACCACGTTCGACTGAGCTCACGCCGAAGCCTAAAGGAGGATGTAAAGTCATTTATATTTAAAAGGACACTTGAATAAAACATATTTAATGAAACAATTTGGTTTAATAGGGTTTCCGCTCGGACACTCGTTCTCAAAAAAGTTTTTTACTGAAAAGTTCGAAGGTGAAAATATTGATGCTCACTATGATTTATACGAGCTGAAAGACATCTCCGAATTCATTGCATTAAAAGAAAAGCCGGAACTTTGCGGGGTAAATGTGACTATTCCGTACAAGGAACAGGTTATTCCGTTTTTGGATGAACTTGACGATACGGCAGCAAAAATTGGTGCGGTAAACGTGATCAAATTCATTCGTACGGAAGGGAAACTTGTTTTGAGAGGATACAACTCTGACGCTATCGGATTCGAAAATTCATTGAAGACTTTGCTGAAACCTTCTCATAAAAAAGCCCTGATTCTGGGAACCGGTGGTGCTTCCAAGGCTATCGACTACACGCTTCGCAAATTGGGCATTAAAACTACTTTTGTTTCACGCACTGCCAAACCGGATATGTTGACATACGGCCAGCTAACAGCAGAAATTATGGCTGATTATACAGTTATTGTCAATGCTTCGCCGGTGGGAACTTTCCCGCATTCGGGTGAATGCCCGGATATTCCGTACCAATTTCTGACTGATAAACATTTGCTTTTCGATGTGGTTTACAATCCTGCCGAAACTTTATTCCTGAAAAAAGGGAAAGAGCAGGGCGCTCAGGGTTTAAATGGCGAAGCCATGCTGGTAGGGCAGGCTGTAGCAGCGTGGGAGATTTGGAATAAATAATTATAACCCCTCCGATACACTCGTCCCCGACCTCATCCAAAGGAGAGGGAGCAAAAAGGGGGCATACGTAACCCTAAAATTTATACATTTAATCAACTTTTATACAGGTTGTATAATCCTGAAAAAACATATTCAACTAAAAAAACTTCGGCAATTATAAAAAAACTTCGGACTTCGCAGCTCTTCCCTTTTTAAGGGAAGTACCCGATTTATCGGGGGGAAGGGTTTCTTGTCTTATTTTTTACATTATGAAGTCGTCTTGACTTTTTATAATGTCGCCCCTACGGAGCTTTTTGTTCTTAAAAATTAATAATCACTACCATAATACTACTCCTAAAGGAGCATTTTTAAGCTTCGGAGAAGCGTTATTATGGTAGAACTGTTCATAAATTATGTTCTTAGGAGCTCCGTTAGGAGCGAAATTATAATCAATA
>Ga0079306_1000376_pt1 | contig 42839 bp, 36 predicted proteins | sample Methanotroph_Enr_FD_79181 | JGI IMG/M metagenome (GOLD analysis project Ga0079306, IMG submission 79181) | Enriched soil microbial communities from Old Woman Creek wetland in Ohio, USA - Methanotroph_Enrichment_5 | ecosystem: Environmental > Terrestrial > Soil > Wetlands | place: USA: Ohio... | reverse complement strand
ATTTATTGCAATGTTTGCTATTAAACCAAACATACTCAAAAATAACCAGAATGTCAAAGAGCTATTATTATACGGCACTATCGCCGCTTAAAGTTAATTAATTTCTAACGAACTATTGTAAAATGATACGCACTACTTTTGTTTTTCATTCATTAGACTCCCGTTTAATCTTCTAAACATCAAAATTCTAATACCTTTTGGATTTCATTGGAATTTTATCTGCAAGTTCAATATCATCAGGCACATAAACCGACATGTTTTTTCTCAAACTTAAATGTAAATCTAAAACTATCCAGATCAGTCGGTTTGCAAACCGCTTTCGATCCAAAGTCAATTTTCCATAGATTATCTTCAATCATCAGGAAAGTACTTGCCAAATCTGGCAAAGAATGCTAGCTAGAATCAACTTACTCCTATCTTCGTCAAAATGCAACACACAAACAGATTAATCCAGGCAACTTTCACAGAGCAATATTTGTTAATTTTCGCTATATAAATGAATACTTTACACTTTCGTAAAACCGCCTTCCCACATGATAATTCGCGATATTATCGGGTTTTTATTTTACACGCCCATTGACAATGGCAGAATCGTTATGAAAATAATTATCTATATTCATTTTAATCCTGTTTTTTCTAAAAACAAGTTAAGAGCAACCATACCTTTAGTTAAAAACAGATAATGTATTGACTAAGCCACGATTACAATAGTATTTAATGCATAAAAAAATCTATCTTTGTGTTCAAAATTAAAGAAATAGAATTTACACCATTAGAATATGAAACGCATCTTCAGTATCTCCCTGATTATCTTATTATTTTCAACCAGTTATGCTTTCAGCGCACAAGCAAAAAAAGCAGATAAAAAGGGAAAAACAGCATTTTCATTAGACTCTCTAATATTTAAGAGACTAACTAATCGCCTGGAAGTTGGATATAACAATACGGCACGTTACGGATCTGGAGTAAGCACAACATATTTTAATGGAGTCAAAATAGGACTCACTACAGAGCTGGCAATGAAAAATAATTTCAGTTTACTTACCGGAGTGCTTTATAATCTTGTTTATTCTGATAAACGTCAAGGCTATCCAAGTGCAACCCAGGTTAATTATTTAGCATACGGCCACTTCTTAAATGTTCCCCTTATGGCTGTTTACAACCTGCCAATTAACAGAAATCTTAAAATGTTTGCATTTGCAGGCCCAACCTTAAATTATGGTTTATCACAAATAAGAAGTACAGTTTCAACTGTAAGTACAATACCTTCGGCTTACACAGATTTGTATAAAAGTTCTGTATTAAACCAACTCGACTTGCAGGTTGGTATTGGAGGTGGAGTCCAGTTTAAAAGATATCAATTAAAGGGAGGTTACGACTACGGATTGCTAAACGTAAATAAATCAGCAGGTAACCTGTATCAGAAAGGTTGGTATGTTTCTTTATCAGTCAATCTATAAGCATTCAGCAATGAAAAGTGAATGACTAAACTCTGGCATGGGTTTGGTCATTTTATATTCATAATCAATTCAGTCAAATATCATCAACCACACAGAATCACTCTAATAAACAATTGATTTAAAGATATTAAGCCAACAAAATGCAGCTTTACTCTATTTTTCTTCAACATCCCGTAATTTGTACCGATAGCCGTGTATGTCCGGAAGGCTCGCTCTTTTTTGCACTGAAAGGCGACAATTTCAATGCAAATGCATTTGCACTTTCTGCCCTCGAAAAAGGCTGCTCTTTTGCTGTTGTTGATGAAGCCGAATTTGCCATTGACGAACGCTTTATTTTGGTAGAGAACGTTCTTGAAACGCTTCAGCAATTAGCAAACTATCATCGGTTACAACTGAAAACAACCATTATCGGCATTACCGGAACCAACGGAAAAACAACTTCGAAAGAACTTATTGCAGCCGTTTTAAAAGAAAAATATAACATCCTTTTCACGCAGGGCAATCTGAATAACCACATTGGTGTCCCGCTCACCTTGCTCCAACTAAAACCTGAACATGAACTGGCCGTAATTGAAATGGGCGCCAACCATCAGGGCGAGATAAAATTGCTGGCAGAAATAGCTGCCCCCGATTATGGCATTATTACCAACGTAGGTAAAGCTCACCTGGAAGGATTCGGTTCGTTCGAAGGTGTTATGAAAACCAAAGCCGAGCTGTATGATTATATTGCAGCCTTCGGCAAAAAGATTTTCATAAACAATGAAAATTCAAACCTGCTCAACATGGCAACCGGAGCGGGAATTACCGGCATGGAGAAAAAAATTGGTTACAGCCAGAATCCGAGCGACACCAATGCTGATATAATTGGCAAAATAACTGATTGTTCGCCGTTTTTGGAAATGAGTTGCCAGAAAAAAGATGGTACTGTTTTTGAGATCAAAACACACTTAATCGGGTCATATAATGCCGAAAACGTGTTGGCTGCAGGAACAATAGGGAACTTTTTTGGAATAAGCGACGAACAAATCAAAACCGGACTGGAAAACTACATTCCGCAAAACAACCGGTCGCAACTAACCATTACGGAGCGAAATAAACTTGTGGTTGATGCTTACAATGCAAATCCGACAAGCATGCGTGCTGCCATTCTGAATTTCGCCCAAATGAATGTAAATGCAAAAACACTCATTCTGGGAGATATGCTGGAACTGGGAGAACAAAGCAGTGAAGAGCATCAACATGTGGTTGATTTATTGCAACAAAATGATTTTAAAAACGTTTTGTTGGTTGGCCCTGAGTTCAAAAACACACAAAACGACTATCTATGCTTTGAAAATGTTACAGAACTTCAGGCATATATCGAAGAGTATCCGATTGCAAACAACTATGTTTTGATTAAAGGCTCACGAGGTATAAAACTTGAAAAGATACTGACATCACTTTAATATTGAATTATATAAATGCATAATTTCCAATTATGGACCAAAAAAAAAGAAATTTGATTATAATGATTGCCGGAGCCCTGATAATTGCCGCTCTGGCATTTGCCGTTTTCTATTTCATTCGCCAGGCTAATCAGAAAGAAGCTGAAGTTGCTGAAATAGTGGAACAAATGAACTTCGAGAAGCAACAGATTGAAAAAGAATTCACTGATATGAATCAGGAATTTGATGGTTACACAACAAATATCCACAACGATTCATTGGTAAAATTACTGAACGATCAGAAAACCAAAGTTCAACAATTGTTAGACGAATTACGTGTAACAAAATCGACCAATGCAAGACGTATTGCCCAGTTAAAACAAGAATTGGCAACAGTACGCAGGGTTATGATTCAGTATGTAAATCAGATTGACTCATTGAATGCTGCAAATCATATTCTTAAAACCGAAAACGTAGAAGTCAAAAGAAAATTTCAGGCGGCAAATGAAACTGTTCAGCAATTATCAAAAGAAAAAGAAACGTTGCATCAGGTTGTATCCCGGGCTTCAATAATGGAAGTCAATAATTTCAGCATGACGCCATTAAACAACAAAGGAAAAAAAACAAGTTGGTATTCACAAACTGCCAATTTGCAATTTAATTATACTGTTGCTAAAAATGTGACTGCCCAACCAGGCGATAAAACTATTTATCTACGAATTACCCGACCGGATGGCGATGTGCTGACAAAGAGTCCAAGCAATGTTTTTGCTTACGAAAACAAAGATATTACCTATTCTGCAAGCAAAAGTTTTGAATATACCGGCGATGCTAAGAGCGATGTTATTTACTGGAAAGTTGGCGAAATACTGCCTAAAGGAAACTATCGTGCAGAGTTCTTCATTGATGGAAACAGAGTCGGAAGTTTTACATTTGTCTTTGAAAAATAAACTTTCCTACTACAAATGACCGACTATAAACTATAAACTAACAAATGTCGCAATCCCATAAATTTACCCACGTTGCAGAAGCAATCGCTTTCGATGTAAAACACCGGAACACGATTAAATTCAACATCTCGCGCTACGATACAGCGGTGAGTAAAGGAATGGCACGCTACAATAACTTAGAAGCAGCCAAAACCCAAGCGGCAGCCATCAAGCGTGATGTTTTGCAAAACTGGGGAAAATATTTGCTTCAATTTGAAGAAACTATCAGCGCACGTGGCGTGGATGTGCTTTGGGCAAAAGATGCGGCAGAAGCAACTGCTTTCATTGAACAAATTCTGCGGGAAAACGAGGCGAAACTGCTTGTAAAAAGCAAGTCGATGACTACCGAGGAAATTGAACTCAACGAAACAGCCGAACGAATGGGTTGCGAATCGGTCGAAACTGATTTGGGTGAGTTTATCGTGCAGGTGGCTGGCGAGCGGCCGTATCATATTGTTACGCCGGCCATGCATAAATCGAAAGGCGATATCGCCAAACTTTTCAACGAAAAATTCGGAACACCTATTGACAGCACTCCCGATGAAATGACGGAATATGTCCGCCAGATGTTACGTAAAAAATACACCACAGCTCAGGTTGGCGTAACAGGAGCTAATTTCCTGATTGCTGACATTGGGGGTATTTCAGTTACCGAAAATGAAGGAAACGGATTAATGTCAACCGCTTTCCCTAAAGTACATATTGTTATTGCGGGGATTGAAAAGATTATTCCTGAAATGAAGCAACTCGGGCTTTTCTACCCACTGCTGGCTGCACATGGAACCGGCCAGCAAATTACAGCGTATAACACCATTTTTACCGGGCCACGGCAAGTTAACGAAGTGGACGGGCCTGAAAAAATGGTGGTAATTCTACTTGACAACGGACGAACCAATGTTTTTGCCGACGATGAAGCGTACGAATCACTGGCTTGCATTCGTTGCGGAGCATGCCTGAATGGCTGTCCGGTCTACAAAACCATTGGCGGATATACTTACGACACCACTTACAGCGGGCCTATCGGTTCCGTCCTGACTCCGTTTTTGCGCGGATTCAAAGATTTTTCGCATTTGAGTTTTGCATCTACGCTTTGTGGAAAATGTGTGGAAGTGTGCCCGGTAAAAATCCCTCTGACAGATATTTTATTAGCCAACAGACGAAAAACAGTTGAACAAAACCTCCGCCCCACTGCCGAGAAATGGCTCATGAAAGGATTCAAACTGATAAGTTCAAAACGAATTGGATTTAATATTTTCCCAAGCGTATTGAAAAACGCGGGCGCTTATCCATTCAATTTTGTCGGTTGGGGGCCAAAACGCTTAATGCCAAAGTTTGCGGGCAAATCTTTTTCACAACAATATAAAAAGAAACAAGATTAATTTGTAATTTTACAAACCAGTTTAAACAGTCATAAAATAATATCTTCATAACTCACAACAAATATGAAACGAGCAGCATTATTCTCTTTTACCTTATTTTTATTAGCTATTGTCTATTCTTCTTGCCAGGAGGATGTCTACATGGACTGGAAACTCCAGAATGACCGTTGGTACGCTGCTCACAAATCCGATTCGGGATTCGTCACTACCAGCAGCGGGCTTTGCTATAAAGTGATACATCAGGGCTATCATCGCAAACCTAGTACAAGCAGTTATGTGATTGCAACTTACAAAGGGAAACTGGTTGATGGTTCTACATTTGATTCAGGCACAAATGCATATCTGGGAATGGTTTCGGGATTAGTTCCAGGGTTCCAAGAAGGGTTAAAAAAAATGAATGGCGGTGGTTCGTATATTTTTTATATCCCTGCGAAATTAGGATATGACACTGCAACGACTTACACAAAAATTCCCCCACATTCAGTATTGATTTTCGAAGTAGATTTAATTGATTCATATAATTAACCGGGCATCTCCCAAAAGCAAAACAACATTATGAAAAAGTTGCTTCTGATTATATTTTGTACACTTTCTGTTTTTGTTTTTGCAACTGAATACACTGTAACCAGTATTCCAAATCCGATAACAGCCGACGCTCATGCTTTTGTAAGCAACCCTGATGGGATATTAAAAACCGAAACTGTTCAGCAAATGAATATTTTGCTGGATTCACTCAGGGCTCAAACCGGAGCCGAGGTGGCCGTTGTTGTAGTAAGTTCTATTGGACACGAAGAAATTAAACCATTTGCCACCAGTCTTTTCAAAGCATGGGGAATTGGCAAAGCAAAGCAGGATAACGGATTTCTGGTTCTGTTTGTGTTAGACCAGAAAAAAGTAACATTCGAAAGCGGTTATGGGCTTGAAGGCGTTCTGCCTGATGCCATTTGCAAACGGATACAACTGGAAAACATGATTCCTGAATTTAAGAAAGGGGATTATGATGCGGGGTTGCTCTCGGGCGTGCAACGCATTTCTTCTGTTATCCGCAAAGAACCTGTAGAGGTAGTTGCGGCAACCCCTATTGCATGGAACGAGATATTACCTATTGTCGGTGCAGTTTATCTTATTCTAATAGCCCTTTCGTGGTTTTGGCTTAGCAATTCGATACAAAAAATCCGCAAGAACACGAAGTTTGTAAGTAATCTGGCAAGGTTTAAAGCCATAAAAAGCGAGAAAACGGCTATTATAAGCATGTTTTCTGTTTTTCTTCCGATAGCAGGATTCGTGCTGATTCTTTTCTTTTCGCAGCCGATATTTTTACTACTGCTTATTCCGGTTCCGTTTACTGTCATTCCAACCGATATTTATGGACGGTTGGTTATGCGTAAAATAAGACGTGAACCAATACCATGCAATGTATGTGGTGGCAAAATGCACATTTTATCCGAAAAAGATGAAGATGAACATTTAAAACTGGCACAACAATTTGAGGAACAATTACACGCCATTGATTATGACGTTTTTCTTTGCGACTCGTGCAAAAACGAAGCCATTTTCACCCTCGACAAACCCAGCGCTTATACTGATTGCCCGAAATGCGGCACAAAAGCATTTATCCTGGAAAACAAACACACCGTTGTGGCACCAACTTATATAAGCTCCGGAACAGAACGAACCACTTTCCGTTGTAAATTCTGTGGCCACGAAGAAAACCACAACAACAATATTCCCCGGCTGACTCGTACCGGCGGAGCAATTGTAGGTGGTGCCGTTGCCGGAAGTTTATTTAGCGGAGGTGGAGGTTTCAGCGGTGGTGGAGGAGGAAGCTTTGGCGGAGGAATGTCTGGCGGAGGCGGCTCAACAAGTGGGTGGTAATTTTCGTTATATATATTTCTGAGTTTTTCTATAAAAATTTATTATTTTGATTTGAATCAAACAATTAAAAATTATCACAATGAAAAAGAGCACTATTATTTTACTTTCAGTTATCGGCCTAATCGCAGTTATGGTTTTATGGGGAATGTCGGGCTATAATGGATTAGTTACACAAGAGGAAAATGTCAACAGCCAATGGGCAAATGTTGAAAGCCAATATCAACGCCGTGCCGATTTGATACCAAATCTGGTTGCCACTGTGAAAGGTTATGCCACTCACGAAAGCGAAACCCTTGAAGGCGTAGTTGCAGCGCGTGCAAAAGCAACACAAGTGACTATTGACCCACAAAACCTGACTCCGGAGAAACTTCAGGAGTTTCAGGCTGCACAAGGTCAGGTAAGTTCGGCTCTTGGCAAACTATTAATGATAACAGAAAACTATCCTGATCTGAAAGCAAACCAGAACTTCCTGGAACTGCAAGCCCAACTGGAAGGAACTGAAAACAGAATATCAGTGGAACGCGGTCGCTTCAATGATGTTGCAAAGGAGTTTAACACTTCAATTCGCAGATTCCCAAGAAGCATCATTGCTTCAATTGGCGGTTTTGATAAAAAACCATATTTCGAAGCTGAACAGGGAAGTGAAAAAGCGCCAGATGTAAAATTCTAAATTGAACCGGTAAACCTCAAAGTGTGCAACAGCACCTTTGAGTGTTTTTCGAACTTTCAAACGCTTTTTGTATCCTTCGGGCAACAAAAGGTTTTGCTATAAAAAACATAAAGTCATGTCAAAAAACACGTACACTCCTGCTCCCGATCGTTATACAAATTCCGTTGGTTATCAAAACTGTGGAAAAAGCGGACTAAAACTTCCTCTTATTTCACTCGGTTTATGGCATAATTTCGGGGATGTGGATGATGCTGACGAAGCGCTGAAAATGATTCAGTTTGCCTTTGATCATGGCATTACGCATTTCGATTTGGCAAATAATTATGGAACTCCATTTGGTAGCTCCGAAACGAACTTCGGCAAAATGCTGAAAACCCATTTTGCAGGTTACCGCGACGAAATGATCATTAGCTCTAAAGCCGGACATATTATGTGGGACGGACCATATGGCGATGGCGGATCGCGCAAATACCTGATGGCAAGCCTGGAGCAAAGCTTGAAACGCATGCAGTTGGACTATGTGGATATTTTTTACTCGCATCGGTATGATCCAAACACGCCATTGGAAGAGACTATGGGAGCTTTGTCCGACATGGTGAAACAGGGGAAAGCATTGTATGTAGGGATTTCAAAATACCCAACCGAAGTAGCCCGCGAAGCTTATCGCATTCTACAACAAAATGGAACGCCGTGCCTTATCAACCAGGACCGTTATAATATCTTTACCCGTGATGTCGAACAAAGCGTTTTACCGTTGGCAGAAGAAAACGGTATTGGATTTATAGCTTTTTCACCACTGGCCCAGGGCATGCTTAGCGACAAATACCTGAACGGTATTCCTGAAAATTCGCGTGCTGCACACAGTTATGGATTCCTGCAAAAAAGTCAGCTGACTACTGAAAAAATTGAGAAGATCAGCCAGCTGAATGAAATTGCAAACCAACGCGGACAAACACTCGCCCAGATGGCACTTGCCTGGTGCCTGCACAAACCGCAGGTAAATTCCGTAATTATTGGAACCAGCTCCGTAAAACAGTTGCAGGATAACATCGATGCACTGAAAAACTCCTCATTCACCAATGATGAATTGTGGAGAATTGGAGAACTGGGATAATCGTACTTAAAAATCGGCACTCATGAATTCCATTAAGTACCACCTGCTTGTTGGTTTGCTTGCATTACAGTTTGTGAGTTGCGATGACACGTACAAATCGTCAATCCCCGACTTTCCGGTACAACTGGATTTAAATCTGACAACAACTTATCCTACTTTCAAAAATTCCTATAACAAGTTTCTGATTTTTGAAACCAAAAGGTATGTCACCGACTATATCGGCTATGGTGGAATTTTGGTTTATACCGGGTTCGATGGAGCATATTATGCATTCGACCTGGCATGTCCTTATGAAGTCAAGCAGAAAATTAGAGTACACCCTAACGATAAAGGACAGGCCATTTGCGACAGCTGCAAAACTGTTTTTGATATATCTTATGGAATAGGCAATCCAACTTCAGGCCCTGCAAAAGAAACGCTCCGGCGGTACAAAACCAATCTGTCTGGCGACGTTCTTTATATCACCCGGTAGTAAGCAATCGATTCAATTCCATTTCTTTGGCCTGAAAACCAATGACGACACAGCTACAAAAACAATGTAGAAAGGGTATAAAACCGACAACAGGAATGAATAAAACCAAATATTGTTAAGCTGGAAAAATTTGCTGACTGTGGAAAGAAATACAGAGTCAAGCAAATATTTAAAAACAAACAGGGCTAAAAAAACGTATAAGAAAATCATTTTATAAAACGACAGGATAGCCAAAGCCAATATTAAAAGGCACATAGCAAACACCACAAGTGCAGTAAAAATCAACTGCCAATCGGTATAAAGTCTCGATTTTGCCGACCACCTTCTCCGTTGCTTTATCAAATCAAGTAAAGTTCCGGCTTGTTTAGTTGTTACAAATGCTGATTCTGACTTCAAAAACCGGATCTTACCACCACGTTTTTTCACACTTTCCAACAAAAACACGTCATCGCCGGATTGTTCCTCCGGATGCAAATCGTCTTGACTGGCCAGCCATGCTTTTTTTGTAAAAACAAGATTTGCGCCGTTGCATAAAATGGGCATTCCCATTCCTGCAGCACCTGCCGCCGAAGCAACCAAGCTTGTAAATTCAAGCACCTGAATGTAAGTAAAGAAAGAATCTTTCCCTGACAATTTTACCGGACAAATAATCAAATCGCAGTTGTTTTTTCGTTGAAAACAGGCTATGGACTCCAGCCAATGATAAGACGGCAAACAATCAGCATCAGTGGTAACTAAAAGATTTCCGGCTGCTTTCAGGATTCCCTCTTTAAGCGCATTTTTCTTTCCATACCCTACAGCATCTACTAGTTGAATCTTAGGATACTGCGCCTGTGCTGCTTTTATATAATTGCGGGTAGCATCGGTTGAATGATCATTAACCAGTATAAGCTCGAAATTCTGGTTACTTTGCTGAGCCAGGCATGCAATTAACTGTCTCACATGTTTTTCTTCATTCCGGCAGGCTACTACAACAGAAATCAACGATTTTATTGATTCATTTCCTTTGGGAACAAATGGAAATATATGTTTCCAACCAATGATAAAGACCAGGACAAGAATAAAATACAGAAAACAAACTAACGCCACACATCCAATCAAACACCACATACTACGAAGATTATATATTTATCAAAGGTTTTGAAATAATTATACCAACTGTACATTTAAAATAGAAGTCGAATCTGTTTTAAATGTCTACTGTTGTTAATGCCGATTTGTATACAAACAAATAGGGCAATGAGATGAAGTCGGAATTACCCTATATTGTTTATGCAATCGGTATCAATTGTCTAGAACAAATAATTCAGTCCGATATACATTCCTGTATTTCCATCTGCTTTATTGAAAGCCTTTCCGAAATCGGCAGAGATAACAAAGTTCTCATTCCAACCAATCTTAAGGCCTATGCCGGCAGCCGAATGGAATTTACCCGATTCGTAGGCATTAAAATATGTCGGATTACCGGCAACTACAGTGGAACTGATTTCAATTGGTTTAAGAATAATCCCCGAATCGAAAAAGACATTTGTACCTAAATAAAAATTCTGTTTCATCCATTCGAAACGAAGAAATTTATAACGGAATTCAAAATTACCAAATACAACATCATCGCCAATAATGCGGTTACGCAAAATGCCACGAACAGAACTTTTACCACCAAGCCCCTGATTGGTTGCAGCAATCAAATAACTCGTAATCAGAAGTGGTTGAGCGTAATATGGAACTTTATATTTTCCTACCGTTGACTGATAATCAAGTCGGTAGGCAAACGACAAATCTTTCGCTACTGTAAAATACTGTCGGTGAATAATGGCAAATTTAGAATGAGGTTTATCATTCAGGAACTTTGGTGCAGATTGAATAACAGCCTCTGTAAAAATGCCTTTCATCGGGCAAGCCAACTGGTCGCGCGAATCGTACTTCAAGCCTGCTTTAAAATAATTAATGCTTCCACCCCCGGCTTCATCTGCGTTTATCAAACCCCAGTCTTTATAGCGCTCAAACAACGTTTTATCCGTTTTTACAATCCCCAATTTTGAATTGTTTACCGTATCCATTTTAAAGTTATAAAATGAATAACCACCAACCCAGCCTAATTTTGATTCACCGAAATAGCCCTGAAAATCAGCTTTTGCACGGAACATATTCCGCTCATTTTTATAGAACAAGCGATTGGAACTTGTAACCAATAATGGATCGAAAACACTCTGATAGCCATTAAAACCATAAAAATCAGCCATCTGATCAGTCACATAACTAACATCAAGCGTTGTGCGTACTTTGGGAATCAGCTTTTCTGAATCATACCTCATTCGGGCAATCGTAGTTCCTTTTGTATAAGTAGATAATTCGAGGTAGAGTGAATGATTGTACTTCGGGAAACCGGAGCCATCGCCATAATGGTATAAATTCACTAAAGCTCCATACTGAAAACCAAGGTCTGAATCGTAAGAAACTGCTGGTAAAGCTCCAAAGCCAAAGCCTTTCTTTACTTTCTGTTGGGAAAAGATCGAAACAACAATAAAAAACAAGTAAAAAACCATAGTAATTCTCTTCATACCTCAAGTTTTAATGTTTGATGTCAAAGATATAAAAAATATAACAAAAAAATAAGCACACTTAAAAAAAGTGTGCTTATTTTAAAATATTTTAAATACTCTTAATTCCCCCTGCAGTCATTGCATATACCCGAATACGAAATTTCTACGGCATCAATCTTAAAGTTATCGCTTTGAGGCAATTGAAAGTAAGTTGGATTTACATTGAATATATCATGTACTTTTCCGCAACTTTTGCAAATGAAATGAGCATGTGCTGAGATGTCCACATCATAGCGGGCATTACGTTCATCAATTGCCAACGCTCTTACAGCACCTTTTTCAACAAATAAATCAAGTGTATTGTAAACTGTTGTTTTAGACAAAGTTGGCATGTTCGGACTCAAAGCCAGATAAATTTCATCAATGGTTGGGTGAATACGATTGTTCAATAAAAAATTCATCACAGCCGATCGTTGTACTGATGGTTTGATGGAAAACTGACGCAAGTATTGATGTGACTCTAACATGATGCTATAAGTTGGATGATTTATTAAATTGAAATTAGTACAAAGATATATATTTTGTATAGAATTGCAATAAAAATTCGAGTTAATTATTTTTAATCTGCTGAAATTTAGTGGATTTTTAATTTAAAAAACCAAAACTAAAATACAAAAATGAACAGATTACAATATAAAAACACCCTGTATAACCAGAAAAAAGTCGCAATAAAAATATTGCGACTTCCCGTTAAAACAGGCAATATAATTACAATACGTTGATTTCTTTCAATACATCGTTTGTTGCACGTACTGCGGCAGCACTTTTCTCAAACAATGCAGTTTCTTCTGCGTTCAGTTTGTAGTCGATAATTTCTTCAACTCCGTCTTTACCGATCAATACAGGAACACCGATACAAATATCGCTTTGTCCGTATTCACCGTCAAGGTAAACACAGCAAGGAATTACTTTTTTCTGATCGTGAATAATTGACTCAACCAAATAAGCTGCAGCAGCTCCCGGAGCATACCAGGCAGAAGTTCCAAGAAGACCTGTCAAAGTAGCACCACCTACCATAGTGTCAGCAACTACTTTTGCCAAAGTATCAGCAGCAAGAACGTCGGCAACCGGACGACCTTTGTATGAAGCAAAACGAGTCAAAGGAATCATAGTCGTATCGCCGTGGCCACCAATAACCATACCTTCAATTTCAGTTGGGTTAGCATTCAACGCTTTGCTCAAATAGCATTTGAAACGTGAGCTGTCCAAAGTACCGCCCATACCAATTACTTTGTTTTTTGGAAGGCCAAGTGATTTAAATGCCAAATAAGTCATTGTGTCCATAGGGTTACTTACCACAACGATAATTGCATTTGGAGAGAATTTCAAAATGTTATCGGCTACACTTTTTACAATGCCAGCGTTAACACCGATCAACTCTTCGCGGGTCATACCCGGTTTACGTGGAATACCAGAAGTGATAACTACAACATCCGAATTGGCTGTTTGCGCATAATCATTGGTACAACCAACAATCTTAGTATCAAAACCCAACAAAGAGGCTGTTTGAAGCATATCTAATGCTTTACCTTCAGAAACACCCTCTTTCACATCGAGCATTACAACTTCGTCTGCCACTTCATTGAATGCAAGTACATTTGCACAGGTAGCGCCTACATTTCCGGCACCTACTACGGTTACTTTTGACATAATAATTTTTATTTTTTAAGTTCGAATTATCTATTTTGAAAAAACGTCACAAAGATACAAATATATATTCATTAAAGAAAAATTTCCTTATTATTTTTAATGATAAAAATCGGTAATTTACGAAAAAATACATAGTAAGAAATCACTCTGATTCTGTAACTTTTTTTGTACCTTTGCACCCGAAAAGTAACAGTTCGAAATCAAAAATTGTTTTCTGCCTTTTTATTCATTATTAAGAGGAAACAGTTTCTAAGCTTCAAACACAGATATTAATTCCGTGAATTATCAAACTTTCAAAATATAAGTTATGCAAACTATTGACAAATTTAACTTTGCCGGAAAGAAGGCAATCGTTCGTGTGGACTTTAACGTGCCATTGAACAAAGAAACAGGTGCCGTTAGCGACGATACCCGTATTCGTGGAGCATTGCCAACAATCAAAAAAATTCTGGCTGATGGCGGTTCAGTAATATTGATGTCGCACATGGGTCGTCCGAAACAAAATCCGGATCCTAAATTCTCATTGAAACAAATTATCTCAGCCGTTGAAGAACGTGTAGGCCAAAAAATTCAGTTTGCTGAAGATTGCGCTAACGCAGAAGCTCAGGCTGCTGCATTGCAAGCCGGTGAAATCTTGTTATTAGAAAACCTTCGTTTCTACGAAGAAGAAGAAGGCAAACCACGTGGCGAATTTGCAACTGACGAAGAAAAGAAAGATGCTAAAAAAGCGTTGAAAGCAAAACAAAAAGAATTTGCTAAAAAATTAGCTTCTTATGCTGACGTATATGTAAACGATGCTTTCGGAACTGCTCACCGCGCTCACGGATCTACTGCTGTTATCGCTGAGTTCTTTGCTACTGAGAACAAAATGTTCGGTTTCCTTATCAACAGCGAATTGATTGCTATGGATAAAGTATTGAAAGAGGCTCAGGCTCCGTTCACTGCTATCATGGGTGGCGCTAAAGTTTCTGATAAAATCATGATTATCGAAAACTTACTTGACCGCGTTCAAAACCTGATTATCGGTGGTGGTATGACTTATACTTTCATCAAAGCACAAGGTGGTGAAATTGGCAACTCACTTTGCGAAGCAGATAAATTGGATTTAGCTCTTGAAATTCTGAACAAAGCAAAAGCAAAAGGTGTAAACGTTTACATCCCAACAGATGCAGTTAATGCCGACAAATTTGCAGCCGATGCGGACACCTGCACTTCAAAAACCAACGAAACTCCGGAGGGATGGATGGGATTGGATATTGCCGACGAAACTATCGCCACTTTCAGCGAAGTGATTGCCAACTCTAAAACAGTTCTTTGGAACGGCCCAATGGGTGTTTTCGAAATGGAAAAATTCGCTAAAGGTACAACTGCTATTGCACATGCTGTGGCTACTGCAACTTCTAAAGGTGCATTCTCTTTGATTGGTGGCGGTGACTCTGTAGCAGCTATCAACAAAAACAATTTGGCCGACAAAGTTAGCTACGTATCTACAGGTGGTGGAGCTATGTTGGAATACATGGAAGGCAAAGTACTTCCGGGAATTGAAGCAATTCGTGGTTTCTAATTCATTCTGAATAAAATTCTGTAAAAATCGGAGTGAACCATTGTGTGTTCATTCCGATTTTTTTGTTCAGACATTTTTCATATCTTCGTTATTGATTCGCTCAACAATAAATCACAGCAAAAATGGTTACTGAAAGCTCCGACATCACCACACATCACAAATCAGACCTGGCATCTATCTTTGAATGGATGCCTGTCTGCTCTCTGATTGTTGACTCATACGGAATTATTCAGGAAGTGAATCAGAAAGCAATCCAATTTTTCAGAGCCACAACCAAAGAGGATTTTATCTTTGATAAGCAGAATCTTTCAAACATGATTATCGACTCGCATCGCACTATGGAGTTAATAAGGCAGATTTGCAAAAGTGATGAACCTGTAAACAAAGAAATACTCTTTCGACGATTCGACAAGACCATAGCCGGAGTAGACTTGAATGCATGCTTGTTTCCCGAAAATCCGAAACTCATTCTCATTCAGTTCTATGAAAAAAAACTAAATAACCAGATATACATACACGAACTTTCACGGTCATTTCGCCGTGAGGCGCAACGACTAAAACCATATCTGAATAAACCTGGAAAGAATATTTTGGAAGAGATAATTACCAACGATGCAAACGAAGGTACAGCTACCAAAATGAAGCCGGTTGCCATCATCAGCAACGAACGCATAAACCAATTAACGACATCATTTCCAGAGTTTTCAAGTAATGAATTGTTCTTATGCGGCTATCTTTCCCTTAAAATGTCGATCGATGAAATTGCCAGCCTGACGGGTAAAACTCCAAATTGTCTTCGGGTTTCATTTCATCGCATCCTAAAAAAAACTACATTTTCTACAGGAAAAGAATTTCTCAGAAAACTTGAGGCTATCTAACAACCTTTTTTAGAAATTTAAAATTTACTATTAAACGTTATTATTTGTTACCGATAACAACGACACGTGATTACAAAATCCATTTTTTTCACAATTTCACACACAACGACAATTTAAATTCGACATAACAAGCCAATACAAAGTAGTATATTTTACTACATTGCTACAAAAATCAAATTGAAATCTAAAACTCTGAGTAAAATTGCTTATCTGTTTATTTTGCTGTACCTATATGAATTTCATACCAATTTAAACATTCATAAAGATTTAGATAAACTTCTACTATCATCCAAAAAAACTGCCCAAATCGACAATGTCGTATTATATTTGTTTTTTGTAGCACATAATGCTACATTTGTTTATATGTCAGACATTCACTGATATACACTATATTTGTATCTACTTCAAAATCTCTATATATACTCTTTATCTCAACCTAAAAACAAAAAACTCAAAATATGAAAAAGCTTTACGCAACTGCTGAATTTTTCAAAAAAGAAGAAATTGCCGACGTGTCAGATAAAAAAACATTATTATCCAAAACCGAATTTCTTTTTGCCCGGATTTTATGTTTAATTTCCATTCTGCTTTTATTTAGTATTGGCAGTCATGCCAATACTTACTACTCCATTGCAAGCGGAAACTGGAATACAAATACAACATGGTCACTTTCATCTGGTGGATCCGAAGTTGGACCAGGCATTTTCCCCATAGCAGGCGATGATGTGATTATCGAGGGAGGTTTTACTGTCACACTACCAGTTGATGCTACCTGTGCCAACATCCAAGTAGGCAGCTCAGGAACCGGAACTTTGGCTTTCGGCTCTGCAAGCTCTCTAACACTCACAACATCAGGAAATGTAACGGTCAATTCCGGTAGCGGAATTATGTCAAATACAAGTGGAAGTCAGATACATAATTTCAATATAGCGGGCAATATTAATTGCACCGGAACATGGGACATGTACGGCATTTACACTATTGATGATATAAATGTCACCTTAAACGGAGCAACACAAACTATTACCGGGAATGGGACATACAGCTGGAATACACTAACAATAAACAACGGCAGTACAACCACCGCCAGTTCCACCGGATCGCAAACTATACAGGCCGATCTGACCATTTCAGGAACTTTAAACTTCGGAACGACAACCTTCAACCGGCCAGTTCCTGGAGGAACTTTAACCGTGAACGGCAAAATGATATTAGGCAGCAATACAGGAGGACAAACCGGAAGCAATTTTCCTACAAACTTTTCAACAATCACTTTAACTGGCGGAACGGTTGAATATAATTATGCAGGAGCACAAACTGTATATGATGCGCCAGACTATACAAATGTCACATTATCAGAAAGCGGGGAAAAGACAATTGCAAATGCAAAAGTGAATGGCATCCTATCCATGGAAGGAACTGCTACAGCCACCGGTGTGCCAACTTACGGCAGTGCGGCAACACTACAATACAAAGGTATCTCATCTATTACCACCTCTAACAATGAATTCCCAGCCAATTTTGCAGGATCAGGGGGAATTATCATAGACCAGGGAACAGGAAATACAGTAACGTTGAATGAAAATAAAACCGGAATAGCCGGAAATTTAAACATCAAAACCGGAGCATTTAATTTAGCAGAATTTACAGCCAACCGCGCGACCGAAGGTGGTACACTCACAATTGCAAGCGGAGCTTTAATAAAAATAGCCGGAACAAATACTTTCCCTTCAAATTACACAACACATAGTATTGATTGTACAAGTACCACTGAATATTCAGGGACAAACCAGACCATTGCCAACCTGAATTCATCTCAAAACTACGGAAACCTGATTTTAAGCGGAAGCGGAAGTAAAACCCTACAAACAGGGACAACAACAATATGTAATAACTTTACAATTACAGGAACCGCAAACACGACCGGAATAACAGGATTGACTATCGGCGGCAATGTACTTATCGATGCAACTGCTTCGTTTACCGCAGGCGCATTCGAGCATTCGGTAGGTGGAAACTGGACTACAACAGGAACGTTTAACGCAACCGGATCTACCATTAACTTCAACAGTAGCAGTACCGCACAAAATATCGGTGCAAGCAATTTCAACAATATCACATTTTCAAATGCAGGCTCCAAAACCGCAACAGGCATATTAACAATCTCGGGCGATGTGGTAGTAAACTCAAATTTCATTGCCGGCAATTACAGCCATTCAGTAGCCGGGAACTGGACTACAACAGGAACGTTTAATGCAACTGGCTCTACCATTAACTTCAACAGTAGCAGCACTGCACAAAATATCGGTGCAAGCGATTTCAATAATATTACATTTTCAAATGCAGGTTCCAAAACCGCAACAGGCATATTAACCATCGCGGGAGATGTGTTAGTAAACTCAAATTTCAATGCCGGCAATTACAGCCATTCAGTAGCCGGGAACTGGACTAATAACGGGACCTTTAGCGCTGCAACAAGTACCATTACATTCATCCCGGTTACATTAAAAACAATTGGCGGTTCAAATCCAACAATATTTAACAATGCTACATTAAACGGTTCTGGAGGAATTGCTTTGGGAGCCAATACATTGATATCCGAAACGCTGACCTTAACTGCCGGGCTACTTAACATTGGGAGTTACAACCTGACAACAAATGCCATAAATGGCGGTGATGCTACCAGCTATATCAAAACAAGTGGAGCAGGAAGATTAAAGCGAACAATTTCTGCTGGAGGAACTACATACCTATTTCCGGTAGGAAATTCAGCCTACAATCCTTTAAGCTTATCAAGCAATGCACAAGGCTTAGGAAATACGGACGTTTACAGCATTCGGGTTGAAGATGGAGACCTTTTTAATACAAATATCGACTCTAAAACAGTCAATAGAAAATGGTATATTAGCTCTGCTTCAACAGGAGTTCCATCGCTTTCAATTTCAGGATTATTTAGAAGTAATGAAGAAAGTTCTTCGTTTCCAACCCCATATTCAGCAAAAATTGCCTACTACAATGGAACAGCATGGTACTACACAGCTGCGACTTTAGATGGAAGTGACCCATATACAATGACTGCATCAAATATCACACTGGACATGACAAGCACAAGCGGATACATTGCCCTTGGGTGTGACGATGCATTTAATGCCTCGTCATTAGCAGTAACCATCCAACCAACTACCCCTATAAAAGGATTGAGCAATACAATTGCAACTATACAGGCACAAAACAGCAGTGGCGTTCCGACTATAGTTAGTCAGGACACATATTTCAATCTAACATCCAACAAATCATTTACACGTTCAGGTGGATTGACCGGCTTGCTGCTAGCATCCAATACTTATCAGACAATTTTAAATAATTTGCAATTTCTATCTTCAACAGGGAGCTCAGAACCTTATGCCGTAACTGCCAATGTTACTGCAACCAGAACATCCGGGGATACATTAACAGCTGGGAAGTCTGCTAATTTTGCAATAAAGAACGGTAACATTTACCAACCTTCAACTTCTGGCAATTGGAATAGTGCTCAATGGCAGGTTAGTACAGATGGTGGTTCTACATGGGCCAATACAACACTCCCAACAAATAATATATTTGCTGAATCGGACATTATACAAATACCTGCCGGAACAACGCTGGTTGCTGATACCAGCTCTACATTCTACTCAATGCTAATCTATGGCACCCTGGATATTTCCGCCACAGATTCACTTACGCTGAATCACACCACAGGTGATTTGAGTGATTATAACATTAAGGTATATGGAACACTCAAAAACTCAGGAGGCACAATAATTAACACTAATTCCAGCTATACTCCAATTGATTTTTACGGAGGTACATACTGGCATGCTACCAATGGAGATAGTATCCCTATTGCAACATGGAATAGTCTTAATGCAACACTATCAACTTGTAAAATTACAGGAATTTCATCAACAGCATTAAGTGCAGGCCTGGGACAAAGTTTTCAAAACTTCACATGGGATAATTCCGCCCAGTCAGTAATACAGAATCTCCAAAGTGACTTATCTGTTAGCGGGACTTTGACTCTCACAAATGGAATTATTACAACTGGCTCTAACCACATCATACTTCAAGCCACAGCATCAACAACAAGTTCCAACAACTCTCATATTGACGGTAATATGAGAATTATTGTTCCTGAAACATCATCACCGACTGTGCTATTTCCAATTGGAGACTCAGCAAACTACACGCCTATAAGTATTGATTTCACAGGAACAATAAGCGGTTCAGGATATCTGGATGCCTCCAATGTAGTTGGTCAACCTCCGTTAGTTTCAGGATTGAGCCAATCAAAATACATAAACCGCCTTTGGACAATAACAAACAATAATGTTAGTGGATTTACATCTTACAGTCCAACATTTACATTTGTTGATGGTGATAAGATCGGCAGCATTACAACATCAGCCCTGACAATTAGAAAACTGACCAACTCAGTATGGTCATCAACAACAGATGGCGCAAAAACATCAAATTCGACACAATGCAGCGGCCTTACATCATTCAGCACTTTTGCTATTGGAGAAGACGACTGTACATCTACCAACTATATTTGGATTGGAAATACAAACACCGACTGGAACAATGCCAGCAACTGGTGTAGCAATCAGGTTCCAAGTTCAACAACAGACGTAACCATTTCGACAGGAGCAGCAAATCAGCCAACTATAGGATCGGCTGGAGGATATTGTAAAAACTTATCTATCGAGTCCGGAGCAACATTAACAATTGCAGGAGCAGACACGCTTCATATCACGGAAAACTGGATAAACAATGGTACATTTATCTGCAACTCTGGAACTGTATCTTTTACCGGTTCTTCAGCCCAGAGCATTTCAGGTACCACAACATACTACAACCTAAACATTAACAATTCAACCGGAGTAACTGCCACTAGCAACATTACTGTCAACGGGAATTTACACCTGCAAACAGCTAATGCATCAACTTTAAACGGAGCGTTAGATATGGGTTCAGACACACTCAATATGGGTCCAGATGCTACCAACACAGGTAGTAGCGATGTAACAGGAACCATTACACGTACCGACAGCTTCACTACTAACAAAACATATACATTTGGAAACCCAAATACATCTATATATTTCAACACGGTATCAGGTACGCAATCGTTCCCTTCATCAATTAGCATTAAAGTATCTATTGGCAATACTATTGACTGGGGCGCAACAACTCCGGCAAATACAGTTAAACGTCAATACGAAATGAGCTATACCGGAACGGCCTCAGGAAATTCTGCAGTTTTCAAAGGATCATATCTAGATAATGAACTTGCATCAGGAACAGTTGAATCAACATTATCCATATGGACTCACGTTCCATCTACAGAAGTTTCAACAGAGACAGGAAAATCAACATACGACATAACTGAAAATTACATAAGCCTGGATTACATCAATTTCGGGGCACTTCCAACATTGCAAGATTTTGCATTTGCCCCCACAACGTCAACTTCATACACCTGGAATGGTGCAGTAAGTACGGACTGGAACACATATTCAAACTGGACACCATATGGAGTGCCAGGTTCAGCATATGATGTGATTATCCCTGACTCATCAACGACGTCATTTGACCCTATCCTGCCCATTGGGGCTAGTGCCAAAACTTTAATTATAAAAAGCGGAGGACTTTTAAATACCATCTCAAGCGCAACGTTGACATTAAGTGGCAATGGAGATGTTTGGACAACAGAACCAGCATCTACCGGTCATGCTGCAGGTTTCTTTAGTGGCGGAAACAGTACTGTAACCATAAGCAACACTTCGGATTTTTCTATAATCAATGGAATTACAGACTTTTACAATCTGACAGTTTTAGATGGGGCTAAATTAAGAATGGCAGCTGATAGTCATACCGGAATCGATGGGGCTTTATCATTATCAACAACCGGACTTTTAGATGCGAGAACAAATTCGAATACAATTGAATATAAAGGTGCTGATCAAACCATAGTAAATCCAAACCACACCTCCCAAGGCTACTCAAACCTTACCATAAACAGTTCAATTTCAGGAATAACAACATGGCCAGCGACTTTAAACATTGGAGGCAACTTTACAAATAACAAATCAGCATTATCAATATCAGGGAATGTAGTTTTTGACGGAATTTCAGCTTCTTCCCAATCAATTGGAGGTTCTGAGCCAACCACTTTTGAGAATATCAGTATTACTAACATAACTGATACCATAAGTGCGCTGGCAACGATTAGTGTTAACAATACGATAAATATAGCCTCAGGCGCTATCCTCGACATGCACAACAATACGCTTGAAGGAAGTATTACATCAATAACCGGAACAGGGACATTACTAACACAAAATACTAGCTTGGTTCCACTGTCCTCTGGCAAAACATGGAGTTTCCTCGTTAAATACAACGCAACAGCAACACAAACAATTGTTGCCGGAACCTACACAAATATTACTATAAACAATCCTTCCGGCGCAACAATAGCAGCCGGTCTCACAATCAATGGAATTTTAAATCTCCAAAGTGAAAATCCATCCAGTACACAAGGAGCAATATCAACCGGCGCCGATACAATCAGCATGGGTGCAAATGCAACAACAACCGGTATAGGCGATGTTACAGGGAACATCAAAAGACAACACAGCTTCACCACTAACCAGTCGTATAGCTTTGGCAACCAATATACTACTCTAACATTCTTAGGCATATCGGGTACAACTAAACCAACTTGGGTTAATTGTAAAGTATCAATTGGAGCTGCACCTTTATGGAAAACAGGAGGAGTAGAAAGAACATACACTTTTACCCAGAGTGCAACCGGCAATGACAGCATTAGCACTTCTTTACATTACCTTGATTCAGAATTAAACGCAAATAACGAATCCAAAATTACAATTTGGGATCATCATTCCGACGAAACGATAGTAGAACATGTGAAAACTAACTATAATACAACTAATAACTGGGTTTCATTATCCGGCCGTGGTATTAATTATCTTACTGCAACCGGCAAAGAATGGTCTTTATCCGAAGCTAATGTCAACAAGAACACATGGTTAGGTACAGCCCCTGAACCAACCAGATGGGACTTGGGAACTAACTGGTCGAAAGCGCATTATCCCGGCGATCCCGGCTACCTGACTGACAGCGTTCTTATCCCTGCAGGAGCTCCAAATTATCCAACCCTGACACTAGATGTTGAAATGACAACACTTGAGATTGAATCGGGCGCTTTATTAACGGCCGGCTCATCCAATGTTACCATTAGTGGGCATACCGGTGCATGGATTAATCACGGATCATTCACATCGTCAACCGGTTCTGTTATTTTTTCTCACGGGAATGCGGCTCACATTGTTTCAGTTGCAGGAGAGAATAACAACTTTTACAATCTCACTCTAAATACAAATACGATTTTAGAGACTGCAACAGATTGCAACATTAAAATAGCGGGTACAATAACTAGTGATTCACCCGGCCTGATGCACTTTACAACCAATACGAATACTTTCGAATTTAATGGAACAAATCAGACATTACCTGCTCCTACAAATGGATTCTATAATATCATCATTAGTGGAACAGGGACTAAAACATTCCCTGGCACACTAAATATTACCGGCGATTTAACTAATAATGGGACCGTTGATACCGGCACAGGAACTGTAATTATGAATAACCAAGGACGTCCACAGAATATTGGAGGAAGTACATCCACTGCATTTTACAATCTTACAATAGATAACACAAATCAAATAGTTACCTCAAGTACAGACTTTAATGTTTCCAATACATTTACCGTCAATGGCAATACAACTATGGATATGACTACTACTGCCCTTGGTGGAGCATTCACAACTACTTCGGGAACCGGAACGTTAAAAACACAAAGCGTATCTGCCACATCCCTTCCAAGCGGGAAAACATGGACATTTAATGTGGCATACAACAACACTTCAACAGCTCAAACCGTCCCTGCAGGCACTTACACATCTTTGCAGGTAAGTAATCCGGCTTCAGTTACTGCTTCAGGAACTTTAGATTGTACCGGCTTAATGATTGACAACGGTACTACACTAGATATGAACACTTATGCTCTAACCGGAGGAACTACTATTTCTTCTGCCGGAACATTAAAAACGCAGAACACTAGTACTACAGCAATTCCAAGTGGAAAAACCTGGGGTGGAGTAGTTATTTTCAATGGCTCCGAAACTCAATCTCTTCCTGCAAATAGTATTTTCAATCATTTAACCATTGATAATGCTACAGGTGTAAACGTAAATGATTCAGCAACAGTAAATGGAACACTATCAATTAACAGCGGTAAAAATCTAACTATTAGTACTGGAGCTAAAATGGTTGCAAACCAGGTTGCAAATAATGCTGGCGTATCCGGATTAGTCATAAAAGCTAATTCAATTGATCCGAATGGTACTTTAATATTTCACAATGCTCCAAGCTCCCCTGTGTTAGGAACTGTAGAAATGTACTCAAAGGCAGCTGCAACAAATCAGAATCCATACTCGAACTATAAATGGGAATTCTTTGGTATCCCTTTGCAATCCGTCACTGCCGATCCTACTTTCTATGGCTCTTATGTAAGAAAACACAACGAAGCCGGAACAACATCCGCAACACGTTGGATAAACCAGACTAATTCTTCTGTTTTGACACCAGTTACAGGATATGAGATTACACAACCAATAGCAAAAACAATCACTTTCCAGGGACAACTGGTAAACTCTGATATTTCAACACCACTTTCATATACAGAGACTTCACAGTACCCGGGGCAGAATATTTTAAGCAATCCATATACAGCTGCAATTAATATTAAGGAGATAAGCTTTGGTAATGATTTAGATAAAGTAGTATATTTTTACAACACAGGAAGTAAGACCGACTGGTCTACTCAAACAGGAATAGATTTGAGTCCGGGACAATACATTGCTATACCTCAGAACGAAGCCGGAATTAATCTTCCTAGCCAGATACCATCTATGCAAGGGTTCTTAGTAACGTTTACAGGTACAACACATGCCTCAAATACATTTGGAGTTACATACAACTCTGCTGTCGCAAGAAATATAGAAAAGCAGAGAGTGCGAGCTGAAAATAAAACAACTGCAGAAAAAGTGTATACCCGAATAAACATTGCCGGGAAAATATATTCGGATAAAATGTGGTTATTCTCAGAACCGTCATGCTCACATGGATACGATAATGGTTGGGATGGAACGAAATTCCTGGGCACTTCGGTTGCACCACAACTCTGGGCTATGGAAAGTAATGGAGATTACCAGGTTAATGCCGTAGATGATATAAATAATACCGAACTTGGATTTATAAAAGGTGTAGATACAACTTACACTATGACCTTTACACACAGTAATACTTCAAGTAAATACTCAAATATTTATCTGCTAGACCAGGTAACCAACACGACCACAAACATTACACAAAGTGGCTCTGTATATACGTTTACCGTTACATCGGCGTCTGCTCAGTTAAACAGATTCAAAATCATAACAAATTCAGAAACTGCGACAAATACAAAAGAAGCGACAAGCAAGCAATTGAGAGTGTATAACTCACAACAAAATATTTATGTCAACAATTTATATGATTGTTCCGGTGAAATGATGTTATACGATGCAACCGGGAGGGCCATTCAAACTTGTCGAATCAATTCAAATGGGCTTACAACAATTCCAACAAATCTGCAAACTGGAACTTATGTCGTAAAAATTTCGACAGCAAAAGAAAATCTCTCGAAACAAATAATTATTCAATAAAGTTCTCACATTATAACAAGTAAAGAGGTTATTCATTTTAATACGAATAGCCTCTTTACTTGTTATAATTTCAATTCTGCAATATCAATCCACCCAAATACTTTCCAACGTGTAACACCCATCAGGCATAACACAGTAAAGGCCTTTTGCAATACGTTGATTCCGGTCTATTTTGCTTATTTCAATCATATCCTGATCGTCCAGGTTTACATAAACAGATTCATAATTATCCCGGATTCGGGTTGGGTTTACCGATTTAGGGATAACAGCCGTTCCCCGCTTCATTCCCCAGGCAAGAATAACCTCGGTAGGCAAACACGAATGTTTTTCGGCAATGCTTAGAATTGTAGGATTCTTTGCAATGCTATCATCATCATTTATTAAACGATGCCCTCCAAGAGGCGAAAACGCAGTTACCAAAATACCATTCTGCTGACAAAACAAAACCAGTTCATTTTGTTGAAAATACGGATGTAATTCTACCTGATTTACTTCTGGATTCACTTTTGCCACAGCCATTAGCTTTTTCAACTTGGGAACATTGAAATTTGAGACACCAATATGCTTCGCAAGTCCTAATGAATAAACATTCTCCATGGCTTCCCACGTACTCTCCAAAGGCATCACTTCCAACGAAACCAAATCAGCCGCATCCCTTGCCTGCTCACAGCCAGACTTAAAAGCAACAGGCCAATGAATCAAATACAAATCAAGATAGTCGAGCTGTAAATTGCTCAACGATTTCCGTATAGCCACTTCTACTCTTTCAGGTGCATGGTCGCTATTCCAGAGTTTGGAGGTAACAAACAACTCTTCACGGGTCACCATTCCGGTGGCAATACAAAATTTTAATGCCTTTCCAATTTCCACCTCATTCTGATAGATGTACGCGCAATCTAAATGCCTGTATCCCAAACGAACGGCCTCGAGTACAGCATCATACACATCGTTTTTCCCTGACAGCCATGTTCCCAATCCAAGAGTTGGAAATACATCACCGTTTTGAAATAGAAGTTGTTCCATAGTACTACTTTTTTATTTAAAACACTAAAATTGAACAAATTGTTTGTTCTTAAAATAAAAGAAAAAGAAGCTATAATATGATGGTATCTACAAAACTAATTTCAAATACGCTATCCAAACTATTCTATCACATCTTCAAATACAGTTAATTTTAAATTAAACCAATACACATACTGCTTCAAAATAAACATATTTAGCTATAAAGAATCATTTTTAACACACATCATCCCACCAACTGTTTGAATTCACCAACAACTTACAGCTCATGCTAGGGTACTATTTTATTAGAAAAACCTCAAACAAACAACTACAAATCATTGATTATAATCAAATTACATCAAAAACACTATTCTAACTATTAAAATAACCAATGTATTAGAACATTCACGGTCAAACCAAGTCAAGCCTGTAGTTGTTTTTGCTACAATGAAAAATTAGTTAACAGACAAAAAGACAAAATCACAAGATACTAAATATCAACAAGATATAATCACGAAATCTTTTTATTCATAAAATAACATATTATAACAATTGTATTCAAACTAAATTACACTTGTAGTTGTTTTTACTACAAAGCGTAATCATTTCTTCTACAACATAATATTAAATACTAAACCAAAACATTATGAGCATCATTATTATTCTGGGTTATGTGTTTGTTTTTGCATTGATATGCGGAATAGCCTACTGCTTGATTGGGCTTCTGGTTAGTTTTATCAAAAGTATGACTTCGCAAAAAGATCATTCTTGGCACTTACATCACGAACATTAACCCCAACAGACAATTGGAAATGAGTTGCAACCGTACTAAACCTATCTGTTTGCGATAAAAAAAAATAAGGCGTTGAAATTAAAATTCAACGCCTTATTTATTATAGCAATTAGCAATTACGCTAATTTAGCCAATGCTTCTTTAATCCAACCAAAAGCTTTAACCAGGTTTTCGTCGGAAGTTGCGTACGACATACGAATACAGTTAGGAGCACCAAATGCACCACCACCTACACATGCTACGTGACCTTCTTCCAATAAATACATAGCCAGATCGCCTGAGTTTTCGATCACGCGTCCGTTGTATGATTTTCCGAAGAAAGAGCTGCAATCAGGGAAAATATAGAATGCTCCCTGAGGATCGTTAGTCTTCAAACCCGCAATTTCACGAGCTAAACCAACAACCAGGTTTTTACGACGTTGAAAAGCTACACGCATAGTTTCGACACAGCTTTGATCTCCGGTATAAGCCGCCTCAGCCGCTTTTTGAGTGATTGAACATGGACCAGAAGTATATTGTCCCTGCAAGGTATTACAAGCTGAAGCAATCCATTTTGGAGCTGCTATCCAGCCTAAACGCCATCCTGTCATGGCATAACCTTTAGAAACACCATTGATAATTACAACGCGCTCGCGAACATTTTCGAATTGGGCAATACTTTCGTGAGTACCCATGTAGTTGATATGTTCGTAGATTTCGTCAGAAAGGATATAAATATTTGGATATTTAGCCAATACATCAGCCAATCCTTTTAATTCTTCTTTGCTGTAAACACTTCCGGTTGGGTTTGAAGGCGAGCAAAGGATAATAGCTTTTGTTTTTGGAGTAATGGCCGCTTCTAATTGAGCCGGTGTAATTTTGAAATCCTGCTCGATACCTGCATATACTTCAACTGTAGTACCATCCGCAATTTTCACCATTTCGGGATAGCTAACCCAGTAAGGAGCCGGAACGATAACTTCATCACCTTTGCTGATAATAGCCATAATTACGTTACAAACAGATTGTTTAGCTCCGTTTGAACATACAATTTCTTCCGGTTTATACTCTAAGCCGTTTTCAGCTTTTAATTTTGAACAAATGGCATTGCGCAATGCAGGATATCCGGGAACCGGTGAATAAAACGAGAAGTTATTATCCACAGCTTGCTTGGCAGCTTCTTTAACATGGTCAGGTGTATTAAAGTCAGGTTCACCAACACTGAGGTTAATTACATCAAAGCCCTGAGCTTTTAACTCGTTGCTTTTTTGAGACATGGCAAGCGTTTCCGAAGGAGAAAGGGCTGCCAAACGTTCTGATACTGGAAACATAAATTGATTGTTTTTTTATAGTTTTTACGGGGGACAAAAGTAATCAAAAATAAATTAAACATGCACATTTTTGTACTGATTCCAAACGTGCACAGTTCATTAAACACGCGACATATCCAATTTGTTTACGAGCATTTGTTTTGTTGAGCGATAACCCAGTTCGAAAATTTCTCGTCCTTTAGCCACATCAAAAGTTTCATAATTTGCCATATCCACCGGTTCAATGAGCAAATCGCAAAGCTCCTTATCATGCAAGATATTAGCTTTAAACATAAAATGATACGAGCGGGCAGCCACATTCAAAATGGTTGTTTTGTATTCGTCGGCTACCAGCGGGCTTGCATTAACGCCTATCACTTTATCACAATCGTCACGAATAGTAGATACCGGAAAATTCTTCAGCACACCGCCATCCACATAGTGCACTCCATCAATTATTTTGGGACTGAATAACACAGGAATGCTACAAGAAGCAATAACCCGTTCGAGCAATTTTCCGCTGGTGAAAGTGACAATCCGCCCTTTATCCAGGTCAGTTGCCACAACACGCAGTGGCGTTTTCAATTCTTCAAAAGTCTTTGCATGCAGGTTTTTGTGCAAAAAGCGTTGGAATGAATCAATTTTAAAAAAACCACCATCCGGAATCTGTATTTGTGTCATCCTACGGAAACTGATGTCTTCAAACAATTTCGCAATCTCGTCGGGCGAGTAACCATCTGCATACAGCGCACCTACTATGGCACCGGCACTTACACCCGACACAATATCCGGCTTTATTCCATGTTCTTCAAGTGCTTTTAACACTCCAGCATGACATAATCCTTTAATACCGCCACCACTCAGTGCAATCCCTATTTTGTAGGGTCTTTGATTGAAAAGATTTAATAGATTCATCTTGGTGCTAGTAGATTGATTTGGGAGGTCGGAGTTCCACCACCGACCATATTATTTATTTTCTGTTGAAAACAGGAATTCAATCAACAGATCATCAAACAGAGTATTTTGAGAACTTGTTCATTACACGTTCGTAATAGGTTTTTGAAACCGGAACGTCGGGAGTATTCAGGGCATCGAGTTCAAGGAAAATCCCATCCTTCGTTTTGCGGAGTACTTTGACTTTATCCAGGTTAACAATATAGGACCGGTGGCAACGAACCAACGGGGTTTCTTTAGTCAGGTTTTCTTCCATCCACTTCAATGAATTACGAATGAGAAAATGCGACAACTTTGATTTATTGAGGTAATGAATAGTGGCATAATTATCGGCCGAATCCACATACAAAAGATTTTCCAGTACAATAGAGATTTTAAATTCACCCTTTTCGTCCAGAAATGCAATGAGGTTTTTCTTTGGAAGTTCAACCAACCGATCTTCCTGTTTCATCCGTTCCAACATATGGTTTTTATCGCGCCACGAAAAGTACAGCCACAAAATGGCGTAGGGCAACAATAGTATTAAAGCGGCGTGTAAAGTCGAATCGGAATAAATCTGCAGAAAGTCGCGATGAATATTTTCCTTTGGAATAAGCTTGGTAAACAGGGCATAAAACATGGACATAGCAAGAATTTCGGCCACCACCCAAATACCATACTGCAAGTAAGAAATCGCATTTTTCTTAACAAAAGCAAGCATTATCAACCGACTGAGAACGACTACCAGCATACCAACCAACACGATCAGACTGGCAAAAACGAAGAATTTAAAATCAGAAATTTTATACCAGTCCCTGGCTCCGAAAGGTTTGAATATATTAATAAAGAGCAGGGCGAAAGTAGCAGTAAACAATATCAGACGGACGATATTGTTCTTTTCATACATATAAGCCGGAATCTTTGTATTCATTTTTTCTGTTTCTAAAAAAACAACTCACAAAAGTATAGTATTCTCCTCAAACAAACAAACGACTCTACCCCTGCAACGATTTATTTCACCCCGTTATTTTATTATTTGTCCCAAATATCAGCAATTAATCCCTGCCACTTATTAAACTCAACAATTACTTGGGAATGGAAATTTCACACACTTACTTTGCAATCAAAACAAACCCATAAATATATGAATTACAGCCAACGATATCACGAACTGAATGCGCAGTTTCAACTGGGGACAAATACACATTTGACAGAATCGGACATTGACATTCGCTTTTATTCGTTTAAAAGCTTGCCTTTATCGGCAAAAGACGAAAAAGTCATTGCAAATCCGGCTGACGAAACGATTTCCGAGAATCTGGCGTTTGTATATCCGATTTTTGTTCCCCAAAAAACAAAAAAATCAACCAATGCTATTCTGTTAATGCATGGCCTAAATGAACGAAACTGGAGTAAGTACCTGACCTGGGCAGAATATCTATGCGAAAAAACAGGCAAGCCGGTTATACTCTTTCCAATTGCCTTTCACATGAACCGTTCTCCCATCGCCTGGTCGAATCCGCGGGCATTGCAACCACTTATGGATTTTCGCCGGAAACTGAATGGCGACGACCGCACGTTGAGCTTTGCCAATGTGGCGCTGAGCGAACGAATCAGCGAAAAACCAATCCGCTTCTATAGCTCCGGACGCCAAAGCATGTTTGACCTCACCCAGTTATTCACCGAGATAAAGTCAGGCATGCACCTCTTGTTTGCCGAAAACACACAAATCGACATTTTTGCCTATTCAATTGGCGCATTTCTATCGCAAATAACAGTAATGACCAACCCCGAAAATTTATTCACAGATTCAAAATTGTTTATGTTTTGCGGTGGAGGTATTTTCAGTTCCATGTCCGGTGAATCGCGAAGCATAATGGACAAGCCGGCTTTTTCACGACTGCTTAATTACTATATGACTGACTTTGCAACCGAAGCTGCAGAAAAATCGGTACATGACAAAGGCTTCGAATCATTTCTGAGTATGATTTCGCCGGAACAAAACCAGACAGAAAGAGAAGGTTTTTTCAAGCGGCTGGGCAATAAAGTCAGTGGAATTTCGCTGGTAAAAGATTATGTGATTCCTTACGAAGGAGTTGTAAAAGCACTGGGAACCGAATGTGCAAAAAAATGTATCAGGTTGCTTGATTTCAACTTCCCATATACGCATGAAAATCCGTTTCCGATTGGGGATAAACAGAACACAAAGGACGTAGACGCTTCATTTAAAAGTATCTTTTCGAATGCGTCGCATTTTTTGGCATAAGTATTTATATTTACTCAAAAGCGGGTAATTTTTTTCAGAACAAAACAGCCCAAACTCATTTTTTAAATTATATTTGCGAACAATAAACTCCTTATTTTCATTAGAAAAGAAAAAATCATAAACATATGGACATAATTTTAGTTGTTTTGGCCGGACTTTTATTGTTGTTAGGATTAACCGGATGTATTATACCCATGCTACCGGGAACGCCACTTTGCTACCTAGGAATTATCCTGCTTCATTTCAGCTCTTATGCAGAGTTTTCAATTTCCTTTCTTATACTTTGGGCAGGAATAATCATCTTAGTCCAGGGATTGAATTACTTTATTCCGATATGGGGAACAAAAAAATTCGGAGGCAGTAAAAAAGGCGTCTGGGGCAGCATGATCGGAATGTTGATCGGACTTTTTACCGGTGGCCCGCTGGGTATTATCGTGGGCACAGTCTTGGGAGCATTTATTGGCGAAATGCTTGCCGGCAAAGAAACCAGCAAAGCCATCCGGGCAGCATTCGGTTCATTTATTGGCTTTATGGCCGGAACTATTTCGCAGCTTGTGGTAGCCGGCTTTCTGATTTACTACTATTTTGAAGCCATAATCCGGGCATTATAAATTTCTTTCCAACGTATGTATCAAAACAGAAAAGAACGCAAATAATACTATTGTGACACGCTCATTTCATTTTAGGATTATCAATAGCTAAAATTTAAGAATTCACTCCCTCCAAAAACCTTCTAATTCAACAATACTCTTCCGGAGTTAACCTTTATACCGCAAACAGGGTAGATAAATACCCTCTGAATGGGATTGTAGGCATTGCCAAAATGGCTGAACTTTGCACACATAAAAACAGAGATCCTGTTTTATGTACAAATTATCAATTGATCCGACAAAGTTTATGGATCACATTCAACCAAATATGAGCAATTACAAACTGACACACCTCAAAGAATTAGAATCGGAATCTATCTTTATTTTACGCGAAGTGGCGGCACAATTCGAGAAACCTGCCCTTCTGTTTTCAGGCGGAAAAGATTCGATTGTGATGGCTTACCTCGCCTACAAAGCTTTTTATCCGGCAGCCATTCCGTTTCCATTTGTCCATATTGATACCGGACATAATTTTGAAGAAACCATAACTTACCGCGATGATTTGGTAAAACTGCTCGGAGCCCAGCTTATTGTTGGCTCGGTGGAAGAATCAATTGCACAGGGACGTGTGGTGGAAGAAAAAGGCTTCTCGGCCAGCCGCAACAAACTGCAAACAACAACTTTGCTTGATACGCTTGAAAAATATAAATTCGATGCTGCCCTCGGTGGCGCCCGCCGCGACGAAGAAAAAGCACGTGCTAAAGAACGTTTCTTTTCACACCGCGACGAATTCGGACAATGGGATCCCAAAAACCAACGCCCCGAACTCTGGAACATCTTTAATGGAAAGAAGAATATCGGCGAACATTTCCGCGTATTCCCTATAAGTAACTGGACCGAAATGGATGTATGGCAATACATTTTGCAGGAAAACATTCCGTTGCCTTCGCTTTACTACACACATGAACGGGAAGTGTTTGAACGTGATGGAATCATTTACGCTGCCCTACCCGAAATGCCACGTCGCGAATCGGAAAAAATCGAAGTAAAACGTGTTCGCTGCCGTACAATCGGTGATATAACCTGTACAGGCTTAACGCTTTCGTCAGCCAATTCATTGGAAGATATTATCGACGAAATTGCAAGCTCACGTATAACAGAACGTGGCGGACGATCGGACGACAAACGCTCGGAAGCAGCTATGGAAGACCGAAAAAAAGCGGGATATTTTTGATGACCCCTGCCCCCTAAAGGGGAACAATAAGAAGATGCACTATTAATAAAATTAGAATTATGAGTTCAGAAAAAAATATACAAAACAATACTAGCTCTACTTCAGAGGTTGGTGGTTATTTAGATATGGAGTTGCTGCGATTCAGCACTGCGGGAAGCGTGGATGATGGAAAAAGCACACTTATCGGGCGATTGCTTTACGATAGCAAATCCATTTTCGAAGACCAGTTGCAGGCGGTGAAAGATGCAAGCAAACGACTTGGTGGCGGCGATGAAGTAAATCTGGCGCTGCTTACAGACGGACTTCGTGCCGAGCGGGAACAGGGAATTACCATCGACGTGGCGTATCGTTACTTTGCCACTCCAAAACGCAAGTTTATCATCGCCGACACTCCGGGGCACATTGAATATACCCGCAACATGGTCACAGGCGCATCAACTGCTGATGTGGCTATCATCCTGATTGATGCCCGCAACGGAATTATCGAGCAAAGCAAGCGTCACTCCTATGTGGCTTCGTTGCTGCAGATCCCGAACGTGATTGTGGCGGTAAATAAAATGGATTTGGTGGATTTCTCCGAAGAAGTTTTCAATACAATTAAAAAGGAATACGAAGAAATTGCAGCCATTCTGAAACTGAAAAATGTAATTTTCATTCCGATTTCGGCACGTGATGGCGACAATGTGGTGGATGCATCTGACAAAACACCCTGGTACAAAGGCGAAACATTGCTACACTTGCTCGAAACCTTGCCGGTACGTAAAGATGAAACCAAACTGCCAGCCCGCTTTCCGGTACAATTTGTGATTCGTCCGCATAGCGACGATTTCCACGACTACCGCGGATATGCCGGCCGTATTTCGGGTGGAAGCTTCAAAGTAGGCGACGAGGTTACCATTTTACCTTCGAACACGCAATCAAAAATTGTGGCTATCGACGAAGGCACAAAACCATTGGAAGAGGCATTTACGCCTCAGTCTGTTTCCATTCGCCTGGCCGACAATGTAGATGTTAGCCGCGGTGATATCATTGTAAAAAGTTCCGAACCGAAACCAACTGTCAATGCAAATGTGTCGCTGCTGGTTTGCTGGTTGAACCAACGCCCGCTGAACGAAGGGGGAAAATACATCATCCGTCATGCCACCGAAGAAACCCGCGCCATTATTAAAGAGGTGCATTTCAAAGTAAATATCAATACGCTGGAAAATATCCTGGACGACAAAACAGTAAAAATGAACGATATTGCACATATCTCCATCAAAACACTGAAACCATTGAAATACGATTCGTACGGCGAAAACCGAATAACGGGAAGCTTGGTGATTATTGACGAAAACACGTTCGAAACCGTTGGAGCAGGCATGATTGTGCATAATTTAGAAGACGAAACGTTTACGATATGACCCCCTGCCCCCAAATGGGGGTTCTTGGAGGATACTTTGAAGTAAAAACAGATAAAACAAAACTAACTTATTAGCCCCCATTTGGGGGTTTGGGGGTCAGATGAAAAATAATATAGAACAACTTAACGCCCAATTCTCAGGAAAATCGCCGGAAGAAGTGCTGGCATTTTTTCTGAACGAATATAAAGGCAAAATAGCCTTGTCGTCGAGCCTGAGCATCGAAGATCAGGTGCTGACAGATTTGATCGTGAAAATCGACAAGTCAGCGCGGATATTTACGCTTGACACCGGCCGTCTTTTTCCGGAAACGTATAGCCTGATTGACAAAACAAACATGCGTTACGACATAAAGCTGGAAGTGCTTTTTCCTGATTTCAAAGAAGTGGAAAAAATGGTGAAAGCTGAAGGAATCAACCTGTTTTATGCCGGAATAGAGCAACGTAAAATGTGTTGCCGCGTACGAAAACTAGAACCGCTGAAACGTGCTTTCGAAGGATTGGACGTTTGGATTTGCGGATTGAGACGTGACCAATCGGTAACACGCCAAAACGTACAACTAGTGGAATGGGACGAAGCAAACGGCTTGATAAAACTGAATCCGTTGATTAATTTCACCGAGCAGGAAGTATGGGATTACATCAAGAAAAATGGTGTTCCGTACAACAAACTCCACGATAAAGGTTTCCCAAGCATTGGTTGCCAGCCTTGCACACGTGCCATTGAACCCGGCGAAGATATCCGCGCCGGACGTTGGTGGTGGGAAAATCCGGATCAAAAGGAATGTGGATTGCACAAAAGATAATCTCATAAATGACAACTTAGTTCTTAGGTTGTCATTTATTTTTCTACCATAAACGAGGTATATAAAATGCCCTACCAATGGTATTGTATTCGCCTGAATGAATTACCAACTTTGTATCGTAAATATATAGTCATCTTATAGGGCACAGACGCAATAAAACAAGCACAAATCAAAAAGAAACAAACAAGTAAAATCGAAAGAAAAATGAGTAAAATATCAGTAAATGGAGAAACGCAAGAGTTAGAAACACCTATTTCAATCGCCGAATTGATAAAACAAAACAATGTAGCCCAGCCGGAAATGGTTTCAATCCAATTAAACGGTCAGTTTGTAAATCGCGACGACTTTGACGGCACGCATATTTCAGACGGTGACGAATTGGACTTCCTGTATTTTATGGGCGGAGGCTCACTTTGATTTACGATTGAATTATTTATGATTGACGATTGAAAATCAGGACAACCTGCCATTTCAATCATATATCTAAAATATAGAATTTAAAATCAAGTCATACAATCGTATATCTAAAATCAAAAATCGTAAATCAAAAAATAATGGATTTTACAGAAGAACAAATACAACGCTACAGCCGCCACATTCTGTTACAGGATGTAGGTGTGGAAGGACAGGAAAAGATTAACAACGGCAAAGTACTGATAGTTGGTGCGGGCGGACTGGGTGCGCCGATTGCACTTTATCTGGCTGCCGCGGGTGTGGGAACGATTGGAATTATCGACGGCGACGTGGTGGATTTGAGCAACCTGCAGCGACAGGTTATTCACTTTACACCCGATGTAAACAAACCAAAAGTTATTTCGGCAAAAGAGAAAATAAATCTGATCAACCCTGACGTGAAAGTGATTACGTACCAGAAACTGTTGACAGCCGAAAACGCATTGGAAATTATAACCGACTATGATTTTGTGGTAGACGGAACAGATAATTTTCCTGTAAAATTCCTTATAAACGATGCCTGCGTTATTGCAAAGAAACCATTCTCGCACGGAGGAATACTCCGCTTCGACGGACAAACCCTGACTTATGTGCCGGGAGCAGCTTGTTACCGCTGTTTATTCCACTCACCTCCCCCACCCAATGCCGTTCCGACATGTTCGCAGGCAGGAGTTTTGGGAGCAATAGCAGGAATGCTTGGAACCATTCAGGCAGCCGAGGTTTTGAAGTATTTGACCGGAGTGGGTGACTTACTTACAAACCGGTTATTGACTTTCAATGCAAAAACCATGGAATTCAGAACCATCAAAACAAAACACAACGACAATTGCCCGGTTTGCGGAAGCCACCCTACTGTAACAGGTTTGGTTGATTACGAACAAGCGGTTTGCGATATAGAGAGTCATAGGAAGAAATGACCCCTAGCCCCTAAAGGGGAATTATGCAAGTTCAACTTCATAATCCGATAGTGAAAAAAGATATATTAGTGTTATGTTAGGATTATTATGGCGGTAAATGTCAATTGCCGTCCCTTTTAAGGGACGGATAATGAATTGGAGACAAATTGGCTTTAGCCAAACAGAATCAAATAGTTATATTTGGCTAAAGCCAAGACATTTATGTAATCTTTTATCCGTCCCATAAATGGGACGGCAATTAATTCTTGCTTAACATAACATTAGTATAAATTAAAAATTCCCTAATGAATCTGTTCTCGATACGAGACTATCCTGGTTTCCCTTTAGGGGTTAGGGGAAATAATTATAATCATGGCAACAACAGAAATAAAACTAGACCCAACTACGAAAAAGCTTTCGCTGATTAGCTTCAGCGGCGATTTCGACAAACTTACAGCAGTCTTCACGCTGGCCACCGGCGCAGCAGCTGTAGGTTACGAAGTGAATGTGTTCTTCACCTTTTGGGGGTTGGATGCTATCAAGATAAAACAAGGTCGCAGCCCTGTAGGCAAAGGATTTTTGCCCAAAGTATTCGGCGTGTTTATGGGCGGACTGAAAAGTGCTCCTGTAAGCCGGTTGAACTTTGGTGGTATCAGCCCCAGGATATTCAGGCATTTAATGCGCAAAAACAATGTGGCAACACTCGAAGAGCTTGTAGAAGCAGCCAAAGTACTTGGTATCAACTTTTATGCTTGCGAAATGGCAATGCATATTTTGGGAATTCAAAAATCAGATTTGATTCCCGAAGTAAAAGATGTGCTTGGCGTGGCTACATTCCTGAAACTGGCTGACGGTGGACAAACCCTGTTTATTTAATATAGTTATACAGTTTGTAAAAACAATTTAAATCAAACAAAACAGAGCATGATATCTGAACACCAATATAGCGAAGCAATTCGACAAATTGACGATATACACAATCAGGACCCCGCATCAGAAATAATAGATGGCAAGGAGATAAAGCCTGAATTGTTGTATAGCAACAGAATGTTAGCAATCCTTGAAAAGGTTGCGCCTGACAGCTCCCTTGAGTTGAAACTGGCAGCAAAATGCCAGCACATAAGTCGTTGGAGTATTCCACGCACAACTTTCCCGATGGATAAAAAGGGTTATTACCAATGGAGGGCTGCCGTAATGGAGCACCAGCTAGAAGTAACAACTTCTGTTCTTCAAGAATCCGGAGTTGACGATGATAGTATAGCAGTGATTGCCGATGCATTGAAAAATAAAGCCGACAAAACCAATGTAAATGCTTCAATCATTGAAGATGCGGCCTGCCTCACGTTTATCAAGTGGTATCTGGTTTCGTTTGCCGGACAGTTTGAGACAGAGAAAGCTAAAGCTATTCTGGTAAAAACAGCAAAGAAGATGAGCGACAGAGGCTTGGGCTTAATTTCTCAGATAGAACTTGATTCAACTGTGTTAGATATTTTGAAACTCTTGGATTGATATAAAAATAAGTACTCAATAATATTTAATGATATGTTTTAACTATGCCCCCCTAACCCCCAAATCTACTCTTTATACACAAGTACTCATGTTTTACTATAGTTATCTTTTTTGTAAATGCTATATTTTTCACATAACATAAAACTATCCTTTATGCTCAGAAAGAGGGGCGTTAGCCTTGATGTCTTTGTAGAAAAAATGTCCGATATGAATCAAGAGGGGCGTTAGCCCTGAAATCTAAATAAAACGATTAAAATGGATAAATTAAGACATCAGGGCTAACGCCCCTCAAAATTCTTTTTCAACTGTTTCTACCAAGATGTCAGGGCTAACGCCCCTTTTATCTGGTTTAATTCGCTGGAGTGGTATTTACCCTAGCACCTTAAAAAAAGAAATTACCTTTTTTATGTTGAATTTTTTTCGTCAAAAAGATGTGTATAAAGAGTAGATTTAGGGGTTGGGGGTCACAATAGAAATAAATTAAGAAATATATCAATAATAAATTCTACTTACTTAACGCTAAGTAACTAACGCCCAAAAGGCAAACAACTATAAATATTATGGCAAACTATAAATTAGATATCACAAAAGAGCATTGCCCAATGACTTTTGTAAAGACAAAAATTGAACTCTCGAAACTGAAAACCGGAGATATACTCGAAGTGTTGCTTACCGAAGGCGAGCCGCTAGAGAATGTGCCGCGGAGTTCAACAGAACAAGGATTTACAGTGCTTTCAGTAACCGAAGCCGCAGTAAAAGGAATACATAAAGTGGTAATTCAGAAATGATACGGATTCCAACACATATTTACGATGGGATAGTGACGCAGGCTTATGCCGAATTACCTAACGAAGCCTGCGGATTGCTCGTTGGGAAAGAGGGTGAAGTAATAAAACAACACGCTTTGACCAATATCGACCACAGCAACGAACATTTTTCGTTCGACCCGGCCGAGCAGTTTCAGGTTTTCCGGTCGGCACGTGCCGAGGGGTTGGAAATCATAGCCAACTACCACAGCCACCCCGAAACTCCGTCGCGCCCTTCGGTGGAAGATATCCGGTTGGCGTACGATCCGAACATCCTGTACCTGATTGTATCGCTGGCAGCAGAAATTCCGGTATTGAAAGCGTTCAGCATCCGGGATGGTGTCAGTTCGGAAATTCCGATAGAAGTATTGTGATATTAAATAATGAGAATAATATAATATCTTATTTCTTGTATCAATTGCCGTCCCATTTATGGGACGGATAAGTATAACAAATCAAAATTGGCTTTAGCCAAATAGTATCCTGAATTTGGCTAAAGCCTGGTTGTTCTATGGAGTAATATCTTCCGTCCCATAAATGGGACGGCAATTGAAATCGTATTTCTCCTATTTACCATCATTATACGACATTATATTTATCCTCTCAATTATAACTTTTAATCCCTTAATTATGAAACCGTCATTATTAAATATCATTCAAAAGAACATATCACTATTAACCAGTGATAGTATTCCAGAATATGAATATATCCCACTGCACGACAAGCCGCTACCCTCCCTGCAAAAGCTATCGCAAATAATAGATTTATTCCGCATAATCATTTTCCCGGGATATTATGGTGAATCGGCCAGTGATGTGGACACGCTCAAATTTCACATGGGTGTAAACCAGGAACGGTTATTCAGCCTGCTTAAAGAGCAGTTGCAAACCGGATTGTGTTTTAATGCACCCGAAGACCAATGTATCGAGTCACATAAACTGGCAAATGGTATTGCAAAGGCATTGATTGAAAAGCTACCTGAATTGAAACGGGTTGTATCGACTGATGTCAAAGCCACCTTCGATGGTGATCCGGCTGCCAAAAGCTATGGCGAAGTAATTTTTTGCTATCCAACCATACGAGCCGTATTCAATTACCGCATTGCACACGAACTGTTGAAACTAAATGTGCCGGTTATTCCGCGGGTACTCACCGAATTGGCCCATTCCGAAACAGGTATCGACATTCATCCAGGAGCCAAAATCGGAGAGTATTTCAGTATCGACCACGGTACCGGTGTAGTGATTGGCGAAACAAGCATTATCGGCAACCGTGTCCGGTTATATCAGGGAGTAACGCTTGGCGCCAAACGTTTTTCGTTGGACGAAGACGGGAACCCAATGAACACACCCCGCCACCCAATTATTGAAGACAATGTGGTGGTTTATGCCAATACAAGTATTTTGGGAAGAATAACTATCGGCCGGGATTCCATCATTGGCGGAAATGTTTGGCTAACAACTAGTGTTCCGCCCGGTTCAAGAATACTTCAACAAAAAGCCTCTGTCAGCTCGTTTAGCGAAGGATTGGGAATTTAAGATATTGGCGTAATCATTGACCAAAAATCATAAATAAAACAGCAACTGCAAAATTTACCTGATTTTATTACGTTAGAAAAAGCAAAGACTAAAGTCGAATAATAGACTTTAGTCAGATTAATTTATTATAGAATTGAAAACAAAAGACTTACCACTAAGTCACTAAGAACACAGAGCTACACAAAGTTTAAAACTTCTGATATTTTCTGTTTCTAAAAATAGAAAGAACACGAAGAATTAAACATGAATGTTTAATTTGTCAACCATTTTGAAAGTCATTGATTTAGAACGATAAAAACACTTGTGTTTTTATCTTAGTGACCTATATTTATAAAAAAATCTTAGTGAACCAACGGTCAGCGTAGCTAATCTTTATGTCCTTAGTGTCTTAGTGGTTGCTCTTATTTATTTGATTCTTATTTTAATAGCATATTATTCTATATAAACTCTAATAAACACTAAAACTCATTGACGAGGCTACCTCAACGGGGTGGTCCCGTCAATTTTACTATATGCCAGTTATACTACGACAAATACAGGAAACGGATAATGCACCGTTAGCAGAACTTATCCGGAAAGTATTCCGTGAGTTCAGGATAGATATGCCCGGAACGGTTTATGACGACCCTTCGACCGATAATCTGTTTGAATTATTTCAAACCAAAAAGTCAGCCTATTGGGTGGCCGAAGAAAATGGCCAGTTGCTTGGAGGTTGCGGAATATACCCCACCGAAGGACTTCCCGAAGGTTGCGCCGAGTTGGTAAAATTCTACTTATCTCCCCATGCCAGGGGCGAAGGCATTGGCCGGCTATTGATGCAGGTTAGCAATAATACAGCCAAAAGCATGGGTTACGAACAACTCTATCTGGAAAGCTTCCCCCAGTTGGAAGGCGCTGTCTCCATATACCTGAAGCAGGGCTACGAATACCTGGACGCACCACTCGGCAACTCCGGCCATCATGCTTGCACCATTTGGATGCTGAAAGAGTTGTAAACCAGTTCACTTTTCCGGCATTATTTATCAAACTTGCCCAATATTCCTGTATTTAGGAACAATACTGGCGATTTCTTGAACAAAATCCCCGATTTTTGGAAGAATAATGGATCATTCTTCCTCCAAAATCTTCTTTTTTAGGAGAGAAACGTCGCGTTTCTGGTAAGAAATGCGACGTTTTAGAACAGAAATGCGACATTTTAGAACAAAAACGCGACGTTTTTCCAGAGAAATACGCCATTTTAGAAGAGAAATCTCACGTTTTTGTTCTAAAAAATCAATTTATTGAGGAAGAAACTGTCTTGTCCTAATTTAGCTTGACATATTTATAATTAATTTCTATTTATCTGTAGTGTATAAAATATCATTTCTGTTTGAGCATACATAGTTGATTTCAATTCCTGGAGTCGTATTCTACATT